>Ga0156389_115_pt1 | contig 163601 bp, 159 predicted proteins | sample RifOxyA3_FD_108033 | JGI IMG/M metagenome (GOLD analysis project Ga0156389, IMG submission 108033) | Elusimicrobia bacterium RIFOXYA12_FULL_49_49 | reverse complement strand
CCTTTTCTTTCAAAGGTCAATATTAAAAGAAAAAAGTAGCAAAAAAGAAATACTTCAACATCTAAACCAATTTACACACTTTAGTATACACTACCAAAACACCGGAATGTTTGAATTGCGGCAATTAAAAAAGTAAAATAGAACTGCGCCTTTCACGGGCGTAATACGCAAAGGGAGAGCAAAATCATGTCAGACGCGGTAAAACTTAACTATGCAAACAGCTTGACGGAGTTTGTCGGTGACCAGGGTATTACCATTGAAGAGCTTAAGGCCCTTCAGCAGAAAATTTCCAAAGCTCATGAGTCCATTCACAGGCAGAAAAAAGAAGGCAAACTCGGTTTTATGGAACTGCCTTATAAAATAGAGGCTGCCAAAAAGATAAAGGCCGCCGCGAAAAAAGCAGCGCCTAAATTTGAAAATTTCGTAGTCATAGGAATAGGCGGTTCTGCGCTCGGCAATATAGCTCTTCAGCAGGCTCTTCGCCACCCTTACTGGAACCTTCTTGAGAAAAAGGGCCGCAAGGGTTTCCTTAAGCTCTTCGTGCCGGATAATGTGGATCCGGATTTCATCTCGGGGCTTACCGATGTCATAGACCCCAAAAAGACTCTTTTTAATGTTATCTCCAAGTCCGGCAGCACCGCCGAGTGCCTGGCGAACTATTTTATTCTCAAAAAAATACTTCAGAAAAAAGTAGGCAAAAAATACAACGAACATATTTTAGTCACGACCGATGCTGCTAAAGGGTATTTAAGAGAAGCCGTCGTAAAGGAAAACCTTGTGAGCTTTGAAGTGCCCTCCAATGTGGGCGGCAGGTTCTCGGTGATGACTCCTGTGGGCCTGCTCTCGGCGGCTTTTACCGGGATAGACATTGAAAAACTGCTTATCGGCGCCCAGCAGATGGATAACCGCTGCTTTAACGACGATATCATGCAGAACCCCGCGGCGCTTTACGCAGCTATTCAGTATCTTTTCTACTGGAAAAAAAGGCCGCTGTCGGTCATGATGCCTTACTCCAACGCGCTTTACGGCGTAGCCGACTGGTACCGCCAGCTCTGGGCCGAAAGCCTCGGCAAGAAAACCGACAGAAACGGCGACGCGGTCTTCGTCGGGCCGACGCCCATTAAGGCGCTTGGCGCGACAGACCAGCATTCCCAGGTTCAGCTTTACATTGAGGGGCCTCAGGACAAAGTCATAACATTCCTGTCGGTTGAAAAATTCGGCAAAACAGTAAAAGTGCCCGCTTACGACAAACATTATCTCGGAGGCAGGTCGCTTAACGAACTGCTTAAAGCCGAAGAGAAAGCGACCAGGCTCGCGCTGACAAAAGAGGGCAGGCCGAACCTTACCATATCGCTTCCCGAAGTCACGCCCGAGGCTATGGGCCAGCTTCTTTACATGCTTGAACTTGCCACGGCCTACGCCGGCGAGCTTTTTGATATTAATGCTTTTGACCAGCCGGGTGTAGAGCTCGGAAAACAGCTTACTTACGCTCTTATGGGGCGCGCGGGTTATGAAGATAAAAAGAGCGAGCTTGAAACCGAACTCGCTAAATCCGAGAAGCAGGACTATACGGCATAAATTGACTTAAATTGAGTCAGTTGAAAAAGTGTTTCAGGCCGTCTTTGCGAGGAGTGCAACGACGCGGCAATCTCGTCGTTCCCGACGGAAAAGCGAGATTGCTTCTCTCCCTTCGGGAGATCGCAATGACAGGGTCTTATTAAGGGTTTTTCAATTGACTTAAATTGTAAGCCCGGCCTGTTCTCCGCTATGACGGCAAACGGCTGACTTGGACAACAATGATATGAGATTAGTAATTAAAGTAGGCACCAACCTGTTAACCGCGAAAAACGGCTCTTTAGACAGCGCGCGTATGAAAGCGCTTGTTTCGGAGATAGCCGCGGTAAAAAAAGCCGGCTACAAGGTTGTGCTTGTGACCTCCGGTGCCATAGGCGCCGGCATGGGAAAGCTCGGCTGGAAGTCGCGCCCGGCTTCTCTAAAGGAAAAACAGGCGCTGGCCGCGATAGGCCAGCCTCTGCTTATGCACGCCTATCATAAACAGTTCTCGGAACTTGGCGTCACGATAGCCCAGGTGCTTCTGACACGGCAGGATTTTGAAGACCGCCAGAGGTATCTTAACGCGAAAAATACTTTTTCAACCCTGCTGGAACTCGGCGTGGTGCCGATAGTCAATGAGAACGATACCGTGGCCGTTGAAGAGATAAATATCGGAGACAATGACACCCTCGCCGCGCTCGTGTCGGTCAAGATAGGCGCGCGCACGCTTGTGCTTTTGACGGATGTGGACGGGCTCTATAGCGGCCTTCCCGGGAAATCCGAGCTTATCCGTTATGTAAAGAAAGTCACTCCGGCGGTAGAGAAGCTTGCCTCGGGCATTTCGTCAAGCGGCAAAGGAACCGGCGGAATGAAGACCAAAGTTCTCGCGGCAAAAATAGCGACTTCAGCCGGAGTCAGGATGGTAATCGCCAGCGGTTTTAAGAAGGGAAATATTATCGCCGCGGCAAAAGGCGGGGATGTCGGCACAACTTTCCTGCCCGGCAGGTCCAGAAGCGCCGGACATAAGAGGGTGTTGGACGGCCTGCGCCGCAGAGCGTTAAGATAAATTAATGCGATATTTTATCCGGGGGAATGCCTTAGAGTATTAAACCACTCGGTTCAGAGAACCCTGTGGTTTGTTTTTTGTGCTTTCAGTAAATAGATTCAATTGAAAAAGCCTTAAGAATGTCCTGTGATAGCGAACCCGCAGGAAGAGAAGCAATCTCATGGTTTCGGTGATGTCGTTGCGAGGAACGAAGCAATCTCGCCGTGCCGTCGCCGTCCTTGCGAGCGACTGAAAGGAGCGTGGCAATCCCGTAGTTTACTCCGAGATTGCTTCGGTCGTGAAACAGAACCGGCCTCGCAAAGACAGTTCAAGAGAGGTTTTTTAACTGACTCAAAATTTAAGGGGGTAAATGTTATGCGGAAGTTTTTTAGCGCGGTATCAGCTCTTTGTCTGTTTTTTTGTTTTGTTTCCGGCGTGGGGGCCGACGAGGGCCGGAATTATCAGGATCCCATCCTTTTCCCGAGGATGTCCGGCTTGACCGTGTTTAATTATGATGTAAAAGATTACGACGGCTATACTTTCCCTATGGGCGGTCTGATAAAGGGCGAGCCCGGCGAGGTTAAACAACTTGAAGGCAGGGTGACAAGAATAATTTATAAAGCGCCGGTAACAAAATCAACTATGGAGCTTTACAAATATTACGAGGGCCTGCTGAAGCAAAATGGGTTTAATGTTATATACTCAGGCCGCAATAGAGAAATTGAGAGATGGAATAGTTATTTCTATCCAAATGTATACGAGTTTAACAGCAGCAGAGACGATCAGCGTTATATCTGCGCAAAGTCGTCAAAAAGCGAAACCTACGCTGCCGTCTATGTTACGCTTGGCTGGCATAGTTACGCTTATGTCGGCGTTGATGTCATAGAGGTTGGCGGTGCGCCGGCAAGCAAGGCTGCTGCCCAAGTCCAGAGCGCTCAGGCCGCTACCCCGCCGGCGCTGGCCCCTGTTCCGGCAACAGATACTTCAATTGAAACAGCTCTTAAAAACACCGGCAAGGCCGTTATCACCAGCCTGCAGTTTGAGGAGGGCACAAATGCTATCCGCGCGGGTTCAGAGTCAGTTCTGCGCCAGATAGCCGGGATAATAAAGAGCAATCCGGGCCAGAATTACGCTTTGAATTATTATACTGACAGCAGCGGAAGCGCTCAATACTGCCTTAAACTCTCCGAACAGCGCGCCGACGCGGTTTTGCGCCAGGTGGTTCTGGTTTACGGCGCCGACAGAAACAGGGTAAAAGCAAAGGGTATGGGTTTTGTAGCTCCCGAAACCAATACCGCCTCGGAAAGCGCCTACGGCAACCGTCTTGAATTTGTCGTGGTGAAATAGATTTAAATGAACGATTTTCCGCAATTTATGAAGAACCCAGTTAATGCTATTGCCGCCTCTTCACAGAGCAATGGTGTTGAGGGTTTTGTTTTTGACGGAGCCGACGGCAGCCAGATGGCTTTCTGGAGCTGTAAAACCGGCGGCGCCTCAAAAGAGCATACGCACGATTTTGACGAATACATGCTTGTTGTGGAAGGCTGCTACACGATTATTATTCACGGGAAAAATATTAAAGTTTCCGCGGGCGGGGAGTATTTTATTCCGGCCGGAGTTCCACACGCGGGTGAATTTATTTCAGGCACAAGAACAATACACGCCTTCGGCGGTAGAAGGGCCGAGCGCGCGAAGCGGTGATTTCTGTCGCCGCGTCTGAGAGGTGAAAAATGAGCAGGCCGGACAGGTTTGGCGAAATAGTTGAAGGTTATGATATTCCGGTGTTAAACGAGCGCGAGATCAGGGCCGCCGCCGGCATATTTTTTGTTTTTTTGCTGATCGCGGTAATGGTTATAGTTTTTAAGCAGAATTTTTTAATGTTAAAGTATATGATTTCGCTGTTTCTTTTTGATTTCGCTATCAGGGTTTTTGTCAGGCCGAAATACGCGCCTTCTATGATAATAGGCCGTTTTATCGTAGGCAACCAGACCCCGGAATATGTCGGAGCGGCGCAGAAAAAATTCGCGTGGGTTTTCGGCCTGCTGCTGGCCGTGATAATGTTCGGGCTTATGGTTGTAGCCAATACATTCAGTTTCGTTACCGGCCTTATCTGCATGACCTGCCTGATTTTTCTTTCTTTTGAATCAATGTTCGGAATATGCCTCGGCTGCCTGTTTTATAAATGGTTTTACAGGGAAAAAGCGCGCTACTGCCCCGGAGAGGTCTGCGATGTAAAGGCAAAGCAGGATATCCAGAAAATATCTCTTTTGCAGGTAATCGCGCTTATAGGTTTTGTGGTATTAATGCTTGCCGCAGCCTTTAAGTTTGGCGGTAAATTGTCTCCCAGCCCGCGCCCTATCTGGGGCAGCCAGAGCCTGCCTTCCCATGGCGGCGCACCCGCCGACAGGCCGTGAGGTTGGTATCAAACCCGGAACGGTGAGCGAAACGAACTTTTCCGGGTTTGAGGGTGGCCCGGGAACGGTGAGACGCCCGATGTGTGTATAGAACTTCGTTTTGATGTCAATATATACATATCTGCAGTTACTTTTTGTGAATTTAGTCAGGCACAAAATAAAAAGGGGGCACAATGAAAAAATGCTTGTTGGTTTTGGGAATGCTGGCATTGGCAGTTAGTGTAAACGCAAAGGAAATTGTTCTTAGGGCAGGACTGAATGTCAGCGGCGACGAAAAGTACTCAGCTAACAGTTTCTCTGTAAGCGGTAAAACCGATACAGGTTTTGCTTTTGGGATGGAGGTGCTTGAGAAAACAGGCGAAAATACAAAGATTGGCGCCGGGGTTGAGTTTTTGTTTGACAGAATTGAAAAAGAGATTGCTGGTGTAAATGTGGCTTCTTACGAGTCAAAATTTGGTTTTATTCCCGTTTACGGAACGCTTAATTATTTTTTTCCGAAATCTGACATATTTGCCCGCGCAAACCTTGGATATAACCTGTCATTTTCGGGAAATTCAATGTTTAAGGGTAATTCGTCGTTAAGCGGCGGGTTGTACTGGGCGATAGGGTTTGGCACAAAATTAGCTAATACGGTTAGGCTTGAATTAGTATACGGTACATACAACGGCGTAATGAAAACTCCCTCGGTTTCAGTTGATTTCGCCTATACACCGATCTCGGTGCTCTTATCCTTCTCGTTGTAGAAAGAGCTTGCAGAAAATATAGTTTTTTTGCGGTGTTGCGGTCTGCATACCTGCTCTCGCGGGCACGATACTAAGGCAGTCGTTGCGAGCGACCCGACGCGTTGTTTCGGATGGGAGCGAAGCAATCTCGGTGTGTCTTTACCAGCGGGCCAATAAACTATTGGACGCCTTTGCCTTTTATAACCCGCGGACCCCGGCTTATTGATTTAACCCCGGATGGTTTAAACTTTTCCTTGCCAAATAAGAGTTTTTTTGCTAATATTTGCCATATTCTTTGCTCTGCTGAAGCCTATGCAGGGCTAAATCCCGGCCGCTAAGCGGCGGGGAAAATCCAGAAAGGAGGTGTTTGTAATGTCAAACTACGAAAGCACATTTATTTGCTCGCCTGAATTGCCAACCGAGAAGTTAGATGAACTCATCGAAAAAGCAAAGAAAATCGTGTCAAACAACGGCGGAAATGTGGTTATCGCCCAGCAGCTCGGAAAAAAGAGGCTGGCCTATCCCATTAAGAAGTTTCGCGAGGGAAACTATGTCTATATGGAACTCACCGGTTCCGGAGATATGGTTTCGGCTCTTGAGACTTTCTACCATGTCAATGACCCGATAATCCGCTTCCTGAATGTCAAAGTGGAAAAAAAGAAGGCTGTAGTAAAGCCTACGATAGCCGAGCCGACAGCGCCGGCTCCTGTGGAGGTAAAGTCAAATGAATCAGATAAGCCTCAGACTCCCGGAGCAGAATAGCGTAACGCTTGTCGGACGCCTTACCCGCGACCCCGAAGTGAGATTCACGGGGAAAGGGCAGGCTATGTGCCGTTTTGATATCGCCGTCAACAGGCGCTATAAAGACGCGGCCGGCAGCTGGCAGGACGATGTTTCCTTTCTTCCCGTAGTGGTTTGGGGAGAGGCAGCCCAGAGATGCGGCGACAGGCTTAAAAAGGGCCTGCCGGTGCATGTTGAAGGCCGTCTCCAGTCCCGCGCCTGGGAAACTAAGGAAGGCCAGAAAAGGACTTCTATTGAAGTCGTTGCCAGAAGAGTGCAGTTTCTCTCTAAGGTTACCGACGATTCCGCGGCTTCCGAAGCTTCCGAAGCCCCGGCCGCGGCAGCCTCAGATGCCGCCGGTTCCGACGAAGAGATACCGTTCTAAATAATTAAAGACAGCGTCAATAATAGTTTGCCCGCCCAATCGGCGGGCTGCCCAAAAGGCAGGAGGATATAATGCAAGAAAGAAAACCATCACACAGCGCTTCCGCTAATAAAGGACCGATGCGCATGCGCCGCCGCGGCGGGCCGCCGAAAAGAAAAGTCTGCCGTTTCTGCGCCGACAAGATAGAGATAGACTACAAGAACCTGAGCCTTTTGCGCAACTTCATCACCGAGAGGGGAAAAATCCTTTCCGGCAGAGTGACTGGTACCTGCGCAAAACATCAGCGCGGCGTGAATTCCGCGGTCAAACGCGCCAGAATGCTTGCGTTTTTGCCGTTCACTGCTGTATAAGTTAACGACGGAGGTTTATTTAAATGAAAGTGATACTTCGTGCCGATATAACAAGCCTCGGGCAGCTTGGCGACATCAAAGAGGTCGCCGAAGGCTACGCGAGGAACTACCTTATCCCCAGAAGCCTTGTGCTTGAGGCCACCCCGGGCAATATGAAGCTTTGGGAGAGGGAAAAAGAAAAGTATGAGAAACACAAAGAAGAGAAAAAGAAGGCCGCTCGCGAGCTCGCCGAAAAATTAGAAAAAATATCCCTTACCGTGCCCGTCAAGGTCGGAGAGGGGGGCAAAGTTTTCGGTTCGGTCACAAACGCTCACATAGCCAGAGGCCTTGAAGAGAACGGTTTCAAGGTTGAGAAACACGATATTCTGCTCAGCGAACCCATTAAAGAAATAGGCGCTTTCACCGTTGAAATAAGGCTTCACCCTGAAGTAAACGGCGCGCTCAAAATATGGGTTGTTGAAGAAAAAAGCGACAAAGAATAAGCCTGCTTCTTAAGGAATATTGATGGCTGACTTAATAGACCGCATACCGCCGCAGTCTCTGGACGCCGAGATGGCAGTTCTCGGTTCCATGCTTATTGAAAAAGAAGCGATAATCAAAGCGGTGGATATAGTTTCCGACGAAGATTTCTATAAGGAATCTCACCGGCAGATTTTTATTGTCATGCGCGACCTCTACCTGGAAAACCAGGCTGTGGACGCCATTACGGTGACCGATGCCCTTAAGAAAAACAAGCTTTTCGCTGACCTGGGCGGCGGCTCTTATATCACATCGCTGATTAACTCGGTCTCCACGGCCGCGAATATTGAGTATTACGCGGCCATTGTGCGGGACAAGTCAATCCTGCGCCAGATGATAAATACCGGCACTCAGATAGTGGCTTCTTCTTTTAACGAGAAAATGCCCGCCAACGAAATTCTGGACAAGGCCGGCGAAGCGCTTTTTGATATTACCCAGAAAGGCGCGAAACGCGGTTTCGTGGATGTTTCAAAGCTTGTACACCCCACCCTGGATTACCTGGAAAAACTCAACAGAGACAAAAAAGATGTTCCGGGCTTAAGAACCGGCTTTACCATGCTTGACAGCATGACGGCGGGGCTTCAGCCGGCGGAACTTATCATTATTGCGGCAAGGCCTTCCATGGGAAAAACGGCTTTCGCGCTGAACATCGCCGAGAATGTCGCCCTTCGGGAGAAAAAAGCCGTTGCCATGTTCTCTCTTGAAATGTCCAAGGAAGCCCTTATGCTGCGCCTGCTCTGTTCCGCGGCTCAGGTGAACTCGCATGAGGTAAGAAAAGGCATTATCGCCACTAAAGACTGGTCTAAGCTTACCACCGTAGCGCAGAAATTTTCCGAGGCCCAGATATTTATTGACGACAGCCCGGGAATAAGCGTGCTGGAACTGCGCGCCAGGGCCCGGCGCCTGGCCAACGAACTTAAAATTCAGGGCAAAGAGCTTGCCATGATTCTCATAGACTATATCCAGATGATGCGCGGCTCCGCGGGAAGGCCAGAGTCGCGCCAGCAGGAAATGGCCGACATATCCAGGTCCCTCAAGGGCCTGGCCAGGGATTTGAACTGCCCCGTGGTAGCGCTTTCCCAGCTTTCAAGAAAACCCGAAGAAAAGGGCAGGGAAGGAAAGCCCCAGCTTTCAGACTTGAGAGAATCGGGGGCCATTGAGCAGGACGCCGATGTCGTAGGTTTTATATACCGCGAAGGGTACTATAAGAGAGACGATCCGGATCTGGAAAGAAAAGCCACTCTGATTTTAGCCAAACAGCGCAACGGGCCTACGGGCGAGATCAATCTCACATTCCGCCGCGAATGCACGCGTTTTGAAAACGCCACGGCAATGGAAGCGACCCCGGTCCACCAATAAGGGCAATGAAAAATAAAAAGCAGCTGTTATTCCGCCGCAGCGAAATCGTCTGTCAGGGGAGCGCAGAGCCCTGGAGAGGGCACTCCGACGGCGGAAGCTTTTACCGGCCTACCTGGGCCGAGATAAATTTACAGAACCTTAAACAAAATATAAAAAGCATCTCCGGGCTGGTCAAGCCCCGCGCTAAAATACTCGCTGTCGTCAAAGCCAACGCTTACGGGCACATGGCCCTTCCCTGCGCGAAGGCGGCTTTAGCCGCCGGAGCCTCAGCCCTCGGCGTCTCCTCCATAGAAGAAGGCATAACTCTAAGGCGCGGCGGCATAAAAGCGCCCATACTTATCCTTGGAAGCATATTCCCGTTCGTTAACCTTTCGCTTGCCGTAAAAAATAACCTGACTCCCACAATTTCAAGCCTGCAGGGTTTAGCCGAGCTTGCCCGCATCGGCGCGCGGCTTGGAAAGCGCCTGCCCTTTCACCTGAAAGTGGATACCGGCATGGGCAGGGTCGGGCTGACGCCGTCCTCCGCGATTTCCGCCATAGAAAAAGCCGCCGCCAGAAAAGAAGTTTCCCTTGAAGGCATATACACCCATTTTTCATCTTCCTTAGACCGGGAATTTACCGACCTCCAGCTTGAAAAATTCCTTGCCGTTACGAATTTCGCGAAAAAACTTAAACTCAAATTTACGGCGCACGCGGCCAACTCGGGCGCGCTTCTTACGAATAAAAAAACCCATCTGGATATGGTGCGCCCCGGTCTTGCCGTCTACGGCCTGCTCCCTTTTGAAACGGAAAAACAGAAGATAAACCTTTCTCCCGTGCTTTCGTGGAAAACGCGGGTGGTTTTCATGAAAAGAGTGCCCGCCAAGACTCCCATAAGCTACGACCGCACTTTCGTCACCGGGCGCTCGTCGCTTATCGCCACGCTTCCCGTGGGCTACGCCGACGGCTACTTAAGGAGCCTTTCAAATAAGGCGGAGGCGCTCATTAACGGCAGGAGATGCCCGGTAGTGGGGCGCGTAACCATGGATATGATAATGGTTGATGTCACGAAAGCCGGCGGGGTTTCCATAGGAGCCGAGGCAGTTTTACTCGGCGCGCAGGGCTCCGATAATATTTCGGTGGAAGAAATGGCGCGCTGGGCCAATACAATAAATTACGAGATAGCCTGCGGCATAAGCGCCAGGGTCCCGAGGGTAATAGTTTAAAATGAAAAGAATAAAGAAAGTCCCGCACTTTATAGGCAACGGGCTTTTAAATACCGCCGAGGGGATCGGCAAGGCCGGATACCTGCTTTTTCAGACGGTATACTGGATCGGGCGGGGTTTTGTTGACTGGAAAAATACCGTCGCGCAGATGGTTGAGGTCGGCTGGATGTCTTTCCCTGTCATCGCGCTTACTTCATTTTTTACCGGAATGGTTCTCGCGCTCCAGTCGGGCCAATCTTTTAAAAATGTTTTCAACGAGCCGGTATTTATAGGCACCGTCGTGGGCTTTTCTCTTGTTAAAGAGCTCGGGCCCGTGCTGACCTCAATAGTTATTTCCGGAAGAGTCGGAGCTTCCATAGCCGCCGAGCTCGGTACGATGAAAGTTACCGAACAGCTTGACGCGCTTTATACCCTTGGCACGAATCCGGTAAGGTACCTGGCGGTTCCGCGCTTTATTGCCTGCGTGACTATGGTGCCCATGCTTTCAATTATGTCAAACATAATCGGCATCTTCGGAGGCCTGCTGGTAAGCGTTTACAAGTGGGGCATTCCTTCCACAATCTATTGGGATGACATATTTAATTTTATGGATGTGGGGGATTTCTTTCACGGGGTAATCAAGTCTTTTATTTTCGCGGCTTTTATAGTTATAACATCCATTCATAAGGGTTTTGAGTGCGAGGGAGGAGCCGAAGGCGTGGGCAAAGCGACTACGAGCGCCGTCATGATTTCCATGGTCATGATCCTTGTCTCGGATTATTTCCTTACATATCTGCTGGTGCTTCTGAGGATAGGATGATAAAGGTTTCCGGGGTACATAAAAAGTTTAAATCAAAGCAGGTTTTGCGCGGCGTGGATCTGGAAATCCGCGATGCCGAAACCCTGACAATTATTGGCGGATCGGGCTGCGGCAAGAGCGTATTGTTAAAAAACATTATCGGCCTGCTAAAACCCGAAGAGGGAGAGATCTTCGTTGACGGCAAGGAGACGACCCGGCTTGACGAGAGCGACCTCCTTGAGGTCCAGAAAAAATTCGGCTATCTTTTTCAGGGCGCGGCCCTTTTTGATTCACTGACCGTCGGCGAAAATGTGGCTTTTGGGCTTAACAACATGAAAACCATTCCTCCCAACGAGATTGGCAAAAGAGTCCTGGAATGCCTCGCGATGGTGGGGCTTAAAGGCGTGGAAAATTTAAAGCCGGCTGAACTATCCGGAGGCATGAAAAAAAGAGTCGGGCTTGCCAGAGCGATAGCCCATAAACCGGAATACATAATGTACGACGAGCCGACGACCGGCTTAGACCCGATAATGGCCGATGTCATCAACGATTTGATAATCCATCTCCAGAAACAGCTTGGAGTCACTTCCATCGTCGTGACTCACGATATGAAATCGGCTTACAAGGTTTCCAACAGGATAGCGATGCTCTACGAAGGCAAAATAATCGGCGCCGGTTCGCCGGATGAAATAAAAAATTCAAAAGACGCGGTCGTGCACCAGTTTGTGGAGGGCTTAAGCCAGGGCCCGATAACTTTAAACCTGGACAAAAATTTTTAATCTATTCGGAAAGGAAAAATTATGACTCGAGAAACCAAACTTGGACTCTTTCTGCTGGTCGGAGTATTTTGCCTGGCTCTTTCAATATTTTTACTGGGCGATTTTTCCTTTCAGAACAGGTATTTTATAAATGTGTTGTTTAATGATGTCACCGGCCTGCCCGATAAAGGGAAGGTAAGGATAGCCGGTGTGGAGGTGGGCGGCGTAAGCGGTGTGGAATTAGAGGACGGCAAGGCCAAGGTAAGGGTATGGCTTAAGCGGAATATCGTTATTCATGGCGACGCCGAGGCCAGAATCGCCTCAACCGGCATAATCGGTTCAAAGTATCTTGAGCTCACCATGGGCAGCGCGGCCGCGCCGGTTGTGGAAGACGGCGGAGTTGTGATTGGAACCGATCCGATGTCTTTGGAGAATATGCTCAGCACCGCCATGGAGAAACTCGGCAGCGTGGTTGACGCCTTTACCGGTGAAGACAGCAAGAATATGGGCAAAAATCTATCGGCTACGATGGATAATTTAAAAAAGATAACCGATACCCTGCGCCTGGCTCTCTACGAGCAGGATAAAAAGATTTCCGAGATTATAGACAATTTCCATTCCTTCTCGGAAGATATGGCGGGTATCACGGCGGAGAACAAGGAAAACCTTGCGGAAACCATAAAAAACATAAGAGATATCAGCGAAAAGCTTGATAAATTCGTCCAGAAGATTGATAAGGGCGACGGCACCATCGGCAAGCTCGTAAGCGATGAGGAGATGGGCAACCAGCTTAAGGAAACCGTGACGGATATCAGGGAGACCTCAAAAGAAGCCCGCCGGGTTCTAAAGAGGCTTAACTACATAGAAACAAAGTGGGATTACACGCTTCGCTATGACGGGAAATATAAATTTTACCGCTACGATGTCGGCCTGCAGGTTTCTCCCACGCCCGGCAAATTTTACTATCTCGGCGCCTCAAATGTCGGCGATAAGCCAGACAATGTCTATGATCCGGAGGAACAGACTACCTTTAACTTCCTGCTCGGAAAAACCTTCGGAGCGGCCACTGTTTACGGCGGAGCGATCCGCTCCAAAGGCGGTGTCGGCGTGAAGGTTAAACCTCTCTGGAAATGGGACCCTTGGAGAAGGCTTGAAGTTAAAGCCGAGGCTTATCATTTCTCTCGCAACACGCCGGTTTCCAAGCCGAAAGTTAACATAGGCGGCCAGGTGGAGGTCACGAAATGGGCTTCCTTCGGAGCCCAGGTGGAGGATGTTTACAGCGAATCAAGCGTCAATACCTATATGAACCTTCAGTTTAAAGACGACGATATCGCCTATGTGCTCGGCATAGTAGGGCTTGCTAAACCATGAAGCCAGCAAAAATTAAAACAATATTCCGCTGTCAGCAGTGTGGTTATTCCTCGGCCAAGTGGCTGGGCCGCTGTCCCGACTGCGGCCAGTGGAACAGTTTCGCGGAAGAAAAAGAAGCAGCGAAAGCAGGCAGCGGAACAGCCCGCCAGCTCACGGGTTTTTCGTCTGAAGTCGTGCCGCTTGATAAGGTCTCAGTAGAAGAGTTTAACAGGTTTAATACCGGTATAAACGAATTTGACAGGATGCTCGGCGGCGGAGTAGTGCCGGGTTCGCTTATCCTGCTCGGCGGGCCTCCGGGAATAGGCAAATCAACGCTGATGCTGCAGGTCTCGGCAGCTTTCTCTAATAAGAAAGGCGCCGAAAGGGTCGTGCTTTATGTGTCGGGAGAAGAATCGCTCTCCCAGGTTAAAGCCCGTGCCGACAGATTATCTATAAAGTCAGACAAACTTTTCCTTGTATCCGAAACCAACCTTGAAAACATACTTGCCCACATAGAAACAATAAAACCAAATGTGGTTATTATTGATTCCATTCAGACAACCTACCGCGCGGACCTTGCCGGCGCGCCGGGTTCGGTGGGCCAGGTGCGTGAATGCGCCGCCGAATTCTTAAGAGCCGCGAAATCAAAAAATATTACCATGTTTTTGCTCGGCCATGTAACCAAAGAAGGCGATATCGCCGGCCCGAGGATATTAGAACATATCGTTGATACTGTGCTGTATTTTGAAGAGGAAAGACAGCAGGTTTACAGGGTCTTAAGGGCTTACAAGAACCGCTTCGGCCCGACGAGCGAAATAGGCGTTTTTGAAATGGGCGCCTCCGGCTTGATGGAAGTCCCGAACCCGTCGCTTTTGTTCCTGGGCGAGCGCTCAATGAATTCAGCCGGCAGTGTGGTAGTAGCGACCATAGAAGGCACAAGGCCTCTGCTCCTGGAAGTTCAGTCGCTCGTCACTCGCACAAATTTCGGATTCCCGAGAAGAATGGTAACCGGCTACGACACAAATAAAGTAGTTCTACTGATAGCAGTCCTTGAAAAAAGAATCGGCCTCAACTTGGAAGCGCAGGATATATTCGTAAATGTCGTGGGCGGCGTAAAAATAAAAGAGACGGGTGTTGACTTAGGTATTGCCTGCGCCATTGCCTCCGGTTTTGGCAATTTCGTCTGCCCGCCCAAAATGATAATATTAGGCGAAGTAGGCTTGACCGGCGAAGTCCGCTCCATAGCCCAAATCTCCGAGCGCCTGATGGAAGCCGAAAAGTTGGGTTTTGAAAAAGCCATTGTCCCCAAAAGCAACCTGAAAGGCATAAAACACAAAGGCAAACTGGAGATATTGGGAGTTGAAAGCGTAGCCCAAGCGATTACAATAATTAAAGGATAGTGGTAAGCGGTAAGGGGTAGGCGGTAAGTGACAAACCGACAAACGATGCAATTGAAATCCTGTCATCCCCGAGTGCCTCTGTCGGGGATCACAGTAAAGGTTTGAAGATATTTAATTAATCACTTTGACATCAATGTGGGATATAAGCTGTAAAAAACTTGTTAAGAATAAAGAGAACCGTCCCCATTAGTTATATTGTGCTTGGCGAAGTCGGCTTGGCGGGCGAGGTGCGTTCCATAGCCCAGGCGCAGGAGAGGCTTCTTGAGGCCGAAAAGCTCGGCTTTGAAAAAGCCATAGTGCCATCGAGCAACTTAAAATCGCTTAAATATAAAGGCAAACTTGAAATAACCGGAGTAGACAGCGTCGCGCACGCGATTGAAATTATGAAAAATCAGTGATAAGGTTTGGTTAAGCAATGTATTTAAAGAGTTTTCGAACGATCATGATAAATATTATAAAAAATTTTGTTGTGTTATTGAAACTATTCTCACGGCTAATAAAAAAAATTATCAAATATTTGGCAAAATTAAATAAATTTCTTGGGATTTGCTTGAAATTCCTTGCATATTGTTTGCTATGCACAGTTTTGGTTTTGTTTGTTTTCTTTTGCTATGACGAATTAAATAATCAAGTTGAAATTAAAATTCAACCGTTTGTAAAAGAATTTGAGCAGAGTGAGAAAGGATATTCAAGTGAAATGTTGCGTACGGCGCTATTGAATAACTTAAGAGTAATTGGGGAAATTAAAAATGTTGGTAGGATTGATAGTTCATCTATGGCGGTGAGTATAATTGCAGATCCTAGAAAACAAACCGTAATATCTACTTTGAGCGAGAGTGTGCCGTTTAAAATTAAAACAGAATATATGAGTATCCCAGTTGATGAATTATTTGCTTATATAAAGAAATCATCCATTATGGGGTGGCTGCACAGGCATAAAATAGTAAGGAAGAAATATTACTCCGTAAAAGGGTATATTGATTGGTCCAGTAAAGAAAACGGCTGGATTTTTGAGGGAAATATTGAAGAGTCTGGTAGAGGGAGTCAAACCTTTATTAAGGTTCCGTGGATGAAAAAGGAAAAAGCGATTTTGGAGATTTCAGAAAATATTATTAGGGTGGTTGATCTTGAGGCATATTGTAATTATTTGGGCGACATTAATAATGGGTGGGCTGGGAATACAAAATTATTAAAAGAATTGAATAATTTTATATTAATTCATCCTAATAATGCTTTGGCATATTATTATCTCGGATTATGTAATTTGTATGATCGGAAGTATAATGAAAGTATTTTGAATTTTGAGAAAGCAATACGATATGATAGTAAGCTATTGGATGCATATGTGGTTTTAGGTCAAGTATACTTTGCCCGAGGTGATATTGATAAGGCCGAAAAAAGTTTAAGGGGGGCATTGAAAATTAATCGACATAATGCTCCCGCGCTTACGGTGCTTGGTAGAATCTATAATAGAGTTGGTAAATTTTCGAAGGCCGAAAAATATCTTCTTCGAGCCGCAAGGGTTAATGAAGGTTTGGTGGAAGGTCATGGCAATTTTGGGGATGAATTTGCGGTGCCATATTATCTTTTAGGAATAGTGCGCAGCAATCAAAAGCAGATAGATAAGTCAATTGAAAGTTTTAAAAAAGCAATAAAGTATGATCCTAAGTTTTCTGATGCGTATAGGGAATTAGGGGCCATCTATTATATCCATATTAAGGATACTGATACTGCGATAAGTTATTTGGTTGATGCAATTTCGTCGAATAAGAAAAACATTCGGGCATATAATGACCTTTCTGTTCTATATTTGGGTGTTGGTGATTTGAAGAAAGCGCGGTTTTATGTAAATCAAGTATTACAGCTTGATCCGAAAGATTTAAGGGCCCATAACATTTTAGCAGAAGTTAATTCGCAGGAAAATGATCGGAACTCAAAAAAGTATAGCGAAAATATATCAACCGCTACAACAATATGGGACGGAGTTAGATGATAAGGTATTGAAATGGATTAGGTAAAAAGAATAAAGAGAACCGTCCCCATTAGTTCTGAGTATGAGTTAGTTAGTGAAGCCTGAAACGGGACATGAAAAATTTACAGAGATTATATTTGTCAGTTTTGTGTTTAGTCATATTGTTCTCACGCAATGTAGATGGAACAATTATAGTTGCTCTTGGGCTAAGGGATGGCATCGTTGTTGCGGCTGATAGTAGAGTAACTTATTCTGTCACAGGTGGCACATTAACTTACTTTTACGATACTGCTGAAAAACTTATCTTAATTGATGATTGTGTTGTCGCTCTCTGTGGTTTAATTAGCGTAGAACATGATGATTTGGTAAAAATTTAACGGGGACGGTTCTCTTTAACTAATCGCTGTAGTAAATATATTAAATTTGCCTGCCAATGAAGTGTTGGCGGGTCCGCCCTGAGGGCGGAAGGGATAAATACATGTTAAGGTATCTTACGGCAGGTGAAACACACGGAAAACAATTAACGGTTATTATTGAAGGGATGCCCGCCGGGCTGAAAATTTCCGCGGAAGACATCAATTCGGACCTTGCCCGCAGACAGCACGGTTTCGGCCGCGGCGAAAGAATGGCAAAAATTGAAAATGACAAAGTTGAAATAGTTTCCGGTGTGCGCCTCGGCGAAACCATGGGCTCGCCTATTACGCTGGTGATAAAAAATATGGACTGGCAGAACTGGGGCACGCTTATGGGCGCGGAGTTTCATAAGCTTGACGATAAATATGTTCAGACCCGTCCGAGGCCCGGCCATGCCGATCTTTCCGGTGTGCTTAAATACAACAGGCGCGACATCCGCGACATCCTTGAACGCGCCTCGGCCAGGGAAACCGCTGCCAGGGTCGCGGCCGGAGCGGTTGCCAAAAAACTTAATTCCGAGTTCGGTATAACCGTTGTTTCTTTTGTCCGGGAAATCGGAGGCATCAAGGCCGATATCGGCAAGATGTCCGCAAAAGAACTTTACGCTGCGGCTGAAAAATCTTTTGTCCGCACGCCAGACAAGGAAGCGGAACAAATAATGATAGAGGCTATTATCCTTGCTAAGGAAAGCGGCGACACGCTCGGCGGAGTATTTAGCGTCGTCGCGGAAGGTGTTCCAGCGGGGCTTGGAAGCCACGCGCAATGGGACAGAAAGCTGGACGCCAAAATCGCCATGGCTCTGATGTCAATTCAGGCTATAAAGGGCGTGGAGTTCGGCTTGGGGTTTGGTTTCAGCGCGAAACCCGGTTCGGGCTCGCATGACGAAATATTCCATACCAAGGCAGCCGGGTTCTTCAGAAGAACAAACAACGCGGGCGGCATAGAAGGCGGGATGTCTAACGGCGAAAATATTTTTGTTAACTGCGTCATGAAGCCGATACCGTCGCTTAAAAAGCCACTGCGCTCGGTGGACATTCATTCAAAGAAAGCCGAGCTTGCCGAAGCTGTCAGAAGCGATGTCTGCGCCGTGCCTGCCGCCGGAGTCGTGGGCGAGGCGGCTCTGTCATTTGAACTGGCCTGCGCGCTCCAGGAAAAGTTCGGCGGGGATTCTTTAAACGAAATGAAGGTGAATTTTAAGAATTATATCGGACAGATAAAGAGATATTAAGAAATGAATATTGTTTTAACCGGTTTCATGGGAAGCGGCAAAACGGCCGTCGGCAGGATTTTAGCCGACAGGCTCGGCTGGCCTTTTGTGGATACCGATGAAATAGTTGAGAAAAATGAAGGAATAAAAATTTCCGAAATATTTTCGTCTCTCGGCGAGCCGTATTTCCGGGATGCCGAGGCAAGGGCAGTCGCTCAGGCCGCCGGTATGGATAAAACCGTTATTTCCTGCGGCGGAGGCGCGGTTTTAAGGGCGGCAAATATTGATGCCCTGGAAAAAACCGGCAGGGTAGTGTGTCTTATGGCAAGCCCGGAAACTATTTACGCGCGCACCAGGCATAACGACGACAGGCCGCTATTGCGCGTTGAGGATCCGGTAAAAAAAATAAGAGAACTGCTGGAGTCGCGGCGGGAGCATTACAAAAGGTGCGCCTTTCTGATAAATACGGACGATATTTCGGCTGAAGAGGTCGCTGACAGGATTTTAGATAAATTAGGAATGAAATAGGCAGGTTTGTCTATTTTGACATTACTTTAAAGACTTCTTCCAGATCAACATCCGTGGCCACGCAGCCGTCTTTGGTCAGCGGAACAAACTGAACCGCCATTTTTCTCTTTTCGCTCAACTCCATGCCCTGAACACCCTCAAAAAAACAGGCTACTCCAAGCACCGCCCTGGGTTTTATTTCCGAAGAAAGTTTCTCCACGGCTTTTCCGCCCTTTAATATATAGACCGCTTTATAGCCCAGTTCCTCCGCCTTTTTTGAAATATCTCCGGCTTTGCAGGCTCCGCATTTCATGCAGAGGTAATAGCTCCCCATTTCTTTTGCCTTGCACTTCTCTATGTTTCTCATGCAGTGAGGCAGGAAAATAACTCTCTCGGAAAACCCGGCCGCGGAGAAGCTTTTGGCGTATTTTTTGTTTTTTTTCTCAACTATTATTTTGTTGAGGTTCTCGGAAGTTTTTACGGGGAATATACAGAGTTTCATTAGCCATATTTAGCATAAATTTCGCATAAAATCAATTTTGCCGCGCGGCCTGGCGGCTGTAAAATATTTCAAAGGGGCGTATTTATTTGTGGCATTTATTCTTGACTCATATCTCTTTTCGCATATTACAAAGCACCCCAATCCTCCCATATAATAGCGCCGTCATTCCGGAGTTGTTCTGTCCCACGGCGAAAAATCACCCGTCTTTGGACGGGTGAAGAATGCTTCGCATTCGCCTGGGAGGCCGGCTGATTTTATCCAAAGCATTGGGCCGCCACTCCGGAATCCAGAAGTAAACCTAAAGTCTGGATCCCAGACTACTACCTCTGGGATGACGACATGGAAAAAGTCTGTCATCCCTGCGAACAGACTATGTCGTAACTGTCATTAACGAGGGCTTTGAACTGTTGTCATGCTGAACGCAGTGAAGCATCTCGACGGTAAAAATAACTTTGAGATCCTTCGCTAACGCTCAGGATGACATTGTCACACAGTCTGTCCGCTGGTATGACGGCACAAAAGCGCCACTCGCCGTCATTCCAGAAATGTTCTGTCTGGAATCCACAAAGGCCGTCGTTGCGATCTCCCGCAGGGAGAGAAGAATCTCGTCGTTGGATGAAAAGCGAGGCCCTTCACTTCGTTCAGTGTGACTTTACCTGTCTGGTGAAATCTTAACCTTTAGGCCCTGGGCGCTATCTGAGGGTTAGGGAAGTAAAAATCGTTTGATTTTAAACGATTTTTTAGCTATAATAAATTCAATTTTATGAATAGAATAATTGTAAATCTTGCTGAAAGAAGCTATCCGATTTATGTCGGCGCCAGGCTTGAGAACCTGGGGCGCGAACTCTCAAGAACGGGCCTCACGGGCCGTGTTTTTGTCGTTACAAACCCGAAAATAAAGAAACTGTATTACCAGAGGCTTTTACGCGGGCTTAAGGCCCGCGGCCTGGAAGCCGTCTGCGCGGTTATCCCCGACGGAGAAAAATATAAAACGCTTAAAACCGTTGAGAAATTATACGCTATGGCTCTTAAGGCTGGGCTGGACAGGAAATCCGTTGTTGTCGCTCTCGGCGGCGGAGTGGTTGGCGATATCGCGGGGTTTTTCGCCGCGACTTACTTAAGGGGCCTTGCTTTTGTTCAGGTTCCAACAACACTGCTTGCGATGGTGGACTCGTCCGTGGGCGGGAAAACAGGGGTTGACCTCAAAGAGGGCAAAAACCTTGTCGGCGCTTTTTATCAGCCTAAACTTGTCTGGATAGACGAAACGGTTTTAGGCACTCTTCCCCCAAGGCATATAAGAAACGGCCTTTCGGAAGTTATCAAATACGGAGTTATAAAAGACGCCGGATTTTTTAGTTACCTTGAGAAATCCGTAGAAAGAGGCCTTAAAGCCGCTGATTATGTCAAAATAATATCGGTTTCCTGCAGGATAAAGGCCTCCGTAGTTAAAGAAGACGAATACGAGACCAGGGGAAAAAGAGAAATACTTAATTTCGGGCATACCTTCGGTCATGCCGTTGAAACTTTAAGCGGATACAGCGGCTATCTGCACGGGGAAGCGGTCGCCATAGGCATGGCTGTCGCCTCGGATATCGCGGTAAAGCTTAAAATAATCAGCTGTCCTACAGCGATGAGAATTAAAAACCTTTTAAAGCTCGCCGGCCTTCCGCTGGGTCTGGATAGGCCCAGGCCTTTTAAGCAAATATTGGAAGTCATGCTGAGGGACAAGAAAACTCTCGGCGGTAAACTGCGGTTCGTCCTTCCCCGCGGCATCGGCAAAGCCGGAGTATATTCCGGCATAGATCCGCGGGTAATAAAAGAAGTTTCGGAGGCTTTATAATGAAAATACTTGTAATCCACGGCCCAAACCTGAATCTCCTCGGCGAAAGAGAGCCGGCCGTTTACGGCAAAACCACGCTGGGCGACATTAATTCCGGCATGGAGGCTCTCGCGAAAGAGCTGAAGGTGAGCCTGGAATTCTTCCAGTCCAACCACGAGGGAGAAATCGTTGAGAAAATAGGTTCGGCCCGCAAAACTTTTGACGCCATAATAATGAACCCGGCCGCCTATACCCATACTTCCGTGGCGATAAGGGATGCTGTCGCGGCCTGCGGCCTTGATACCATAGAAGTTCACCTTTCAAATATTTACGGCAGGGAAGAGTTCAGGCACAAGTCGCTGATCGCGCCCGTCTGCAAAGGCCAGATCTCGGGTTTTGGCGCGGAAAGCTATATGCTTGCCCTGAGGGCCTGTCTGACTCTTGGTAAAAAGTAGTCTTAATATGCGTTTAGACAGGCTTAAAATAGTTCAGAGTATGTTAAAATCCGGCTGCTATCTGGTAAACAGCGCGCCGGATTTGTTTTATATTACCGGTGTAAATTTAGACGGCTACTGGCTCTGCGTTACAAAGAGCGGTTACGAGATTTTCGCGCCTCCTCTGGCGGCCGAGCACCTTCAGAGGGTTTTGCCGGGCGCCAGGATAAACAACTGCGAAGAGCTTTTCTTGACTTTCTCGGCCTATCTTAAGAAAAACGGCTTTAAGAAAGTATTTGTTAATCCTTCCCGCGTGAGTCTGGCTCTGGCAAGGAAACTCCGGAAGTCTGCCGGAGCGGAGCTTTTGGACTGCGATTTCGCTGGTCAGGCGAGGCTGGTAAAGGACAACTCGGAGCTGGAAAACATTAAAAAGGCCTGCAAAATAACGCTCAACGCCTTTAAATACGCCAGGCAGTTGGCGAAACCGGGTATAACCGAAACTGAAATAAGCTTCAAAATAGAGGAATATTTCGCAAAAAACCTCGCCCGTGCCGCTTTTCTGCCTATAGTGGCCTTTGGCCCTAACACGGCCAATCCGCATCACCTTAGCTCAGAGAGAAAATTAGCCGGGAATGACATTGTTTTGATAGATATAGGCTGCTCGGTTAACGGCTATTGTTCCGACTTGACAAGAACATTTTTTTTGGGTAAAATTAACGCTCAAAAGAAGCAGGTGTACAATCTGGTAAAAAATGCCTATTCGCGCGCGGTGAAAAGCGTCAAGCCGGGCGCGTCGGCGTCTCAGGTAGATAAAACTGCCAGGCGGGTAATTTCCCGTAAGGGATACGGCCGGCAGTTTATTCATTCTACGGGGCACGGTGTCGGCCTGGAGATTCACGAAGCTCCGCGCCTTTCAAAAAGCGATAAAACCGTGCTTCGTCCGAACATGGTTGTCACGGTTGAGCCCGGCGTGTATTTAAGCGGCGAGTTCGGCGTAAGGATAGAGGACAGCGTGCTTGTCACAAAGAACGGCAGAAAAGTACTGACGCAATAAAACACAGAGAGGAATACACGGATGATTTCTACAGCGGATTTCAAGAACGGCCTGAATATTATGGTTGACGGAGAACCCTATACCATCGTATGGTTTCAGCACCACAAGCCGGGCAAGGGCGGCGCGGTTATGCGCACGAAAATGAAGCACCTGCGCACGGGAAGCACAATTGAGCGCTCATTTAAGTCCGGAGAAAAGTTCGGAGATGTGAGCCTGGAAAGGCACAAAAAACAGTATCTTTACAAGGACGGCGAGGGCTATCACTTCATGGATATGGTAAACTACGAGCAGGTGAAGTTTGACGGCGAAAAGCTCGGCGATTCCGTGAAATACCTGACCGAGAACCTTGAGGTGGAAGCGATTTACCTTGAAGGCGAATTCGTAGGGATTGAAATACCGATTTCGGTGGAGCTCACCGTTAAAGAAACCGTGCCCGGCATAAAGGGAGATTCCGTTTCCAATATGATGAAGCCGGCCACGCTTGAGACGGGCGCGGAAATATCGGTGCCGCTTTTCATCAAGGAAGGGGACAAAATAAGGGTGGACACAAGGTCGGGAGAATATATAGAAAGAGTCAGCGCCTGAGCAGGGCAGTAAAAAATATCTTTTAGAGGTAAAACATGCAATCAAAAGAATTTGAAAAACTCATCTCGTCACTCAGGGAAACAGACATTACCGAACTCAAGCTTGAGGCTTCAGGGTCTAAGCTTTCATTTAAAAGAAGCAATGTCGCGGTTATAGCTCCGGCTCCCGCGGCGGTTTCGGCAAAAGCGGAAGCGGCCGCGCCCAAAGAAGAAAAGAAGCTCGTGGCCGTCAAGTCGCCTATGGTCGGAACCTTCTTTCATTCCGATTCTTCCGACAGGCCCCCGTTTGTCATGGAAGGAAACCATGTGGTTCCGGGAAGAAAAGTAGGGATAATTGAGACGATGAAAATAATGAAGGATGTTTCCTCCAATGTTAAGGGCAGGATAGTGCAGGTTCTGGTTAAAAACGGCCAGCCCGTTGAATACGGGCAGGAACTGTTTCTTGTGGATACCGAAGACGCGAAATAAATATATCTGAATACCGGGAGAAAAACAGCGATGTTTAAAAAAATCTTAGTTGCTAACCGAGGGGAAATAGCCTGCAGGGTTATAAAGGCCTGCAAGGAGCTTGGAGTTAAGGTTGTCGCGATCCATTCCGAAATTGATAAAGACTGCGCGCATGTAAGGCTTGCCGACGAATCCATCTGTGTGGGCCCGGGGCCGGCCTCGGAAAGTTATCTGAATATCCCCAGCATCATATCCGCTGCCGAGATTTCCGGCGCGGACGCCATTCATCCCGGCTACGGCTTTCTGGCGGAAAACACTTATTTCGCCGAGGTCTGCGAATCCTGCGGCATAAAGTTTATCGGCCCGAGCAAAGAAGCCATTGACAAAATGGGCGACAAGATAGCGGCCAGAGAGCTTATGATGAAGGCCGGGGTTCCGGTGGTTCCCGGCTCCGACGGCCCGGTTTCCATTGACGACCCGAATATTTTCAAGCTGGCGAAAAAAATAGGTTACCCTCTCATAGTCAAGGCGTCAGCGGGCGGCGGCGGCAAGGGAATGCGCGTCGTGGCGACCGAAGAGGCGCTTGAAAACGCGATAGCCATGGCCCAGACGGAAGCGAAAGCGGCTTTCGGAGACGAATCGGTTTACATAGAAAAATATATTGAAGAGCCCCGCCATATTGAGTTCCAGATACTGGGCGATTCAAAGGGAAAGGTTGTTTATCTTCCCGAGAGAGATTGTTCAATTCAGCGCCGCCACCAGAAGCTCGTTGAGGAAAGCCCCTCGCCGTTTATTTCGGCTCATTTAAGAAGAAAAATGGGGCGCGCCGCCAGGCATGCCGCCGAGGCCGTTAAGTATGTGACCGTCGGCACGGTTGAGTTCCTTGTGGACAAGAGCGGCCACTATTATTTCATGGAAATGAACACGAGAATTCAGGTGGAGCATCCGGTCACCGAAGTGATCACCGGCATAGACCTTGTGAAAGAGCAGATAAGGCTTGCCGCCGGCGAAAGGCTGACCTTTGATTCCGGCGATGTGAAAATATTAGGCCACGCCATAGAGTGCAGGATAAACGCCGAAGATCCGGACAGGGATTTCATTCCCTCGCCCGGCAAGGTTACTCAGTTCATTCCTCCCGGCGGGCCCGGCATCAGGGTTGAGACCCATGTCTACCCGGGGTATACCATTCCGTCGTTCTACGACAGCCTGATCGGCAAAATAATCGCCATGGGTTCAAACAGGGCGGAAGCTATCGCCAGAATGCTTCGGGCCTTGGATGAGATGGTGATTGAAGGAATTAAAACGACCGCTCCGCTTCACAAAAAAATAATGCAGCACGATTATTACCATAAGGGCGATGTCTATACCGACTTCCTGCCCAAACATATTTTCAGGGGCCGCTGATTAATGAAAGCGAAAATTGAAAAGCTCATTACCCAGAGCATAGAAACAAAAAAATTGCTTTTGTCCGGCGAATCTGTTGACGCAATCGGCCGGATAGCTGACGCCCTTGTGGAAGCGTACCGCGCCAGGAAAAAAGTCGTGATTTTCGGCAACGGCGGCTCGGCTTCCGATGCCCAGCATTTCGCGGCCGAGCTGGTCTGCCGCTTTGAGAAGGACAGAAGGCCGCTTCCGGCGCTGGCGCTCAGCGAAAACAGCGCCCTGATGACGGCCATAGCCAACGACTACGATTTTAAAGAGCTTTTCTCAAGGCAGGTTGAGGCGTTTGTGGAGCCAGGTGATGTCGCTATCGGAATAACGACAAGCGGCAGGTCGCCCAATGTGCTCGCGGCGCTTGAAGCGGCCGGCGCCAAAAGGGCAGTAACGGTGGCCTTTACGGGACTGAAGGGCTCGGCGCTTAAAACGAAAACGGATATTTCATTTATTGCTCCGTCGGAAACCACGGCGAGGGTTCAGGAATGCCATATTCTTGCCATTCACATAATCTGCTCTATCGTGGAGGAGAAGCTTTTTGCTTAATAAAAGGCCGCCTAAAATTCAGTCAAGGGCTTCCCTGCGTGGGATACTCGCTTCTTTAAAAAAGAAGAATAAAAAAATAGTTTTTACCAACGGCTGTTTTGATCTTTTGCATCTGGGCCATGTTGAGCTGTTTCGCTACTCAAAGTTGCTGGGAGATATTCTGGTCGTCGCGATAAACTCCGACTCTTCGTTGAAAAAACTCAAGGGCCCCAAAAGGCCGCTGGTCGGACAGGCTGACAGGCTTGAGCTCATCTCCGAGCTTGAAAGCGTTGATTTCGTTACTGTCTTCTCCGAAGACACACCGTTTGAAATTTTGAGCGAACTGCGCCCTAATATACTGGTTAAGGGCGGAGATTATAAAATAAGCGAGATAGTCGGCAGGCATTTGGTTGACAAAGTGGCGAGGTTCCCGGTCGTTAAAGGGCGCTCCACTACCGAGCTGATTAAAAAGATAGTCCAGAGATATGGCAGTAAAAAATAAACGCTTTTTAAGAATTTTTGATGTTAATTTGAACCGCTGCCGCGAAGGACTGCGGGTTATAGAAGACTCGGCGCGCTTTATTTTTGACAAGCCTTCAATATACAAAAAAACAAGAGCCTTAAGGCACGCCCTTGACCTCGCGACCAGAGAAATCTATCCGGAGCTTGTTTCCGGAAGAGATTCGCAGAAAGACGCGGGCCGGGTAATAAAAGAGGGCGGGCGGGAAAGCGTTGCCTCGGTACTCAGCGCGAATTTCAGAAGAGTCCAGGAGTCATTAAGGGTTCTGGAAGAATACTCCAGGCTTATTTCGCCGGGCATGGGCAGGGCCGTAAAGAAGGCGAGATTCTCGGCTTATTCGCTGGAAAAAAAGTTTCTTGAGGAAATATAATTTGGCTAAGTTAAAAATATACTGCAGGACCATCAGGCGAGCGGATTTAAGTTATTTTGACCAGGTGCAGTCGGCCTGCGCCGGCGGCGTGGATATGCTTGAATTTTTTGACGCCGGCCTTTCCGCGCGCGAGACGCTTCAAACAGGGCAGAAGCTCAAAGAGATATGCGCCCAGCATAACATCCCCTTTATAATAGGCGCGAGGCCCGATATCGCGCTCGCGCTTGACGCCGACGGCATAAGCCTGGGGCAGGACGACATACCCTTAAGCTGGGCCAGGCAGATACTCGGCGGCAGAAAACTTGTAGTGTCGTATGTGGATTCCCTGGGCCAGGCTCTCTCGGCCGCCAAAGAAGGCGCTTCGTATGTAATGGTGGGGCCGCTTTTTTCGGCTCAGGGCAAATCAGGCGAACCCAGGGGCGCGGATATAATACGCCTCATAAAGGAACGCGTTAAACTGCCGGTTTTCGCTTACGGCGGAGTTAACGCCTCAAATATTTCGGAAGTAATAAAAGCCGGCGCGGACGGCGTTTCGGTTTCAAAAGCGCTTTGCGGCTCGGACAGAGTTGAATCTTCCGCCAGGGAACTGCGCGATATAATAAATTCGCTTCAAAAGGCATAAGATGACAATTGTTGACAGCGCCAAAAAGAAAATAATAACACCGGAGATGGAACTGATCGCCTCTAAAGAAAAGGTGCCGGTGGATTTCATACTGACGGGCCTCGCGGACGGCACGATAGTTATACCTAAAAACGCGACCCGTTCCCTTAAAAAACTCGCGGCTGTGGGCGCCGGGCTTTGCACGAAAGTCAATGCCAATATAGGCACTTCTCCTGACCACATTTCCGTGGAGGAGGAAAGGGAAAAGCTCAAAAGCGCCGTTGACGCCGGCGCCGACGCGGTTATGGACCTTTCAACCGGCGGCGACATAAGAGGCATTAGAAAAATGATTTTGGCGGATTCGCCTATACCCGTGGGAACCGTGCCCATTTATCAGACCGCCTGCGAAACCGTCATGGGCGGCAAGGAAATGACGGCTATGGCCCCGGAACACCTTTTCGCGACCATTGAAGAACAGGCGCAGGAAGGCGTGGATTTTATGACGGTTCACTGCGGCATAAACCGCGAGACCGTGGGCGTTCTCAACAGGCACAAAAGGCTTGTGGGTGTGGTAAGCCGCGGCGGTTCTTTTTTAGTCAGATGGATAACCGCGACGGGACGAGAGAACCCGCTTTTTGAAAATTACGACAAACTTCTTGAGATAGCGAAAAAATATGATGTCACCTTGAGCCTCGGCGACGGGTTAAGGCCGGGTTGTCTTGCCGACGCCTCCGACGCGGCCCAGATAGCCGAGCTCTCCATACTCGGAGAGCTGGTGCTGCGCGCGAGACAGGCGGGCGTGCAGGTTATGATAGAGGGGCCCGGCCATGTGCCGCTTAACCAGATTGAGGCAAATGTGCTGCTTGCCAAGCGCCTCGCGCATAACGCGCCGATTTATCTCCTGGGCCCTCTTGTGACCGATATAGCTGCCGGTTACGACCATATAACGGGTGCCATAGGCGGAGCTATAGCCGCTTCCGCGGGAGCCGATTTTCTCTGTTATGTTACCCCCGCAGAGCACCTGAGCCTGCCTTCGGTTGACGATGTTTACCAGGGGGTTATAGCAAGCCGCATAGCCGGCCATGCCGCCGATATAGTTAAAAATGTTCCGGGCGCGAGGGAAAGAGACAACGAATTTTCAAAGTTCAGGAAGAAGCTGGACTGGGACGCCCAGGCCGGTCTGGCCTTAGACCCCGTCAGGTTTAAGGCGGTGCGCAGCGGCATAAAAACCAATGAAGACGGAGTCTGTACCATGTGCGGCCAGTTTTGCGCCATGAAGGATTAACTTTGAATATTAGGCTGCTTAAAAAAATAAAAGTTATGGTTCCGGCGACAAGCGCCAATCTGGGCCCGGGTTTTGATGTCCTTGGCGTTTCGCTTAAGCTGTATAACGAAGTCGCCGTGGAATTATATTCAGCGGCGGTGGAAAACAATATTGAAATTTCCGGCGAGGGCGCCGCCACTCTTCCGAGAAACGAAAATAATGTCGTCTGGCGGTCCATGAAGGAAGTCTTCGCTTCAAGCGGCCCTTCTTTCAGGAATAAATTTACTTTTAAAAATTTTAAGATAAGGCTGATTAACAGGATACCGCTTGCTTCCGGCATGGGTTCAAGCGCCGCGGCAAGGCTCTGCGGAATACTCGCGGCCAACGAACTGACGGGCGCGAAACTTGACTGCGACGGACTGCTTTCCATCGGCGTTAAACTTGAGGGCCATCCGGATAATATCGTGCCGGCTCTGCTCGGCGGGCTCTGCGTTTCGGCTATGGACGGCAAAAGAGCGAGGTTTGTAAAACTGCCTGTTCCCGCGATGAAAGCGGTGGTCTGCAACCCGGATTTTGAGCTGGCTACCGAAAAGACAAGAAAGGTGCTGCCGCGTAAAGTTTCTCTTGAAACGGCTATATTTAATTCGTCCCGGCTCGCCCTGCTGCTCTCGGCTTTTCAGCTAAGGCAGTACGGTTTGATTTCCTGCGCCATGCAGGACGCTCTGCATCAGCCTTTCAGAAAACATCTGATACCCGGCATGATGAGTGTTATTGACAGCGCTCTTTCGGCGGGAGCTTACGGAGCGGCGCTTTCCGGAGCGGGGCCTTCTATAATAGCGCTTGTGCCGAAAACAAAGGCCGGCGCGATAGGCCTTGCCATGAAGAATAAGTGGAAAAAATATAAAGTATCAAGCAAGTTCTTCGCGCTGGATTTTGAATCGCGCGGGGCGCTGGTTAAGCGTTGAAAATAAAATAGAGTCAATTGAAAAAGCCTAAAAAATGTCCTGTCATTGCGATCTCCCGCAGGGAGAGAAGCAATCCCGTAGTTTCGTTGATGTCATTACGAGGCTGGTTTTGGTGTATGGCCGAAGCAATCATGATGTTAAGACGAGATTGCCGCGTCGTTTCACTCCTCGCAAAGACAGATCAAGAGAGGTTTTTCAACTGGCTCCAATAATGAGAGGGAAAAGAAAATGGCTTTAGTTGTAATGAAGTTTGGCGGCTCTTCGGTCGCCGACGCGGAGAAAATAAAACGCGTGGCCGGAAGAGTGATATCAAAGCAGAAAGAAGGCAATAAAGTCGTGGTGGTCGTTTCCGCGCCCGGCGATATGACCGATGACCTTATCACTATGGCCGAGGGCGTCACCGACGCTCCCCAGGACAGGGAAATGGATATGCTCCTAGCTACCGGCGAACAGGTTTCAATCGCGCTTCTTGCCATGGCGATAAGCCACATGGGCAAAAAGGCCATTTCTCTGACCGGCCCTCAGGCGGGCATTCACGCCGACAGCACTCACACCAAAGCGCGTATAACTAAGATAGTCCCCACGAAAGTAAAAAATGAGCTTAAAAGGGGAAATATCGTTATCGTCGCCGGGTTCCAGGGACTTAACCCCATAGCCGATATTACAACGCTGGGCCGCGGAGGTTCCGACCTTACCGCGGTGGCGCTCGCGGCGGCGCTTAAAGCCGATACCTGCGAAATCTACACCGATGTGGAAGGTGTTTATACGACCGATCCGAGGGTCGTAAGCGACGCGAGAAAAATTGAAATGATTTCCTACGATGAAATGCTTGAGATGGCCGGTTCGGGAGCTCAGGTGATGCAGGCCAGAAGCATAGAGGTCGGGAAGAAATACTCGGTGGATATTCATGTCCGTTCAACTTTCTCTCCCAAAGAGGGAACTATAATAACAAGCGAAGAAAAAATACACGCCAGGAGGCCGAAGATGGAAGATGTGGTCGTTTCAGCCGTGACTTTTGACAGAAATCAGGCAAAACTTTCTATTATTGATGTGGCGGACAAGCCCGGCACCGCGGCGAGGCTTTTCAAGGAACTGGCCAAGGTCGGAATTAATGTGGACATGATTATTCAGTCCGCGCCCCAGGACAAGGCCAACGATATTTCTATAACCATAAACAAAGCGGACCTGAAAAAAGCTCTGCACGCCTTAAACAAGGTTAAACACGAGCTCAAGGCCTCGGATATAATCTACGACGACAATGTGGCGAAGGTTTCCGTGGTGGGCGTGGGGATGCGCAGCCATCCGGGCGTGGCCGCCAGGATGTTCGGCGTGCTTTCGGACGAGAGCATCAACATAGACATGATTTCAACCAGCGAGATAATAATTTCCTGCACGATAAAAAACTCGGAAGTTAATAAAGCGGTGGCGGCTTTGCATAAAGAATTCGGGCTTAACAAATAAACTCATAAGAGAGTAATATGAAAAAAGTTAAATTGTTTGACACGACACTCAGGGACGGCTCGCAGGGCGCCGGCATTTCTTTTTCCGTTGACGATATGGTAAAGATAGCCCGCGCGCTTGACGACCTCGGCATGCATTATGTGGAGGGCGGATGGCCCGGCTCAAACCCGAAGCACGAGCTTTTTTTCAAGGAAGCCGCGAAAATAAAATTCAAGAACGCTAAAATCGTGGCCTTCGGTTCCACCAGGCGCAAAGATATCAGGGCCTCGGAAGACCCTAACTTAAAGGCGCTTGTCGCCTCTAAAGTCAAGGTGGCCTGCATTTTCGGTAAGAGCTGGGATCTGCATGTGGAGCACGCGCTGAGAACCTCGCTGGACGAAAACCTGAGAATGATCAAAGACAGCGTCGCCTTTTTAAAATCAAAGGGCATGGAAGTTATTTACGACGCTGAGCATTTCTTTGACGGATATAAGGCGAACCGGGATTACGCTATCGCGACGGTTAAAGCCGCGCGCGAAGCCGGAGCCGACAATATAACCTTCTGCGAGACAAACGGCGGGATGCTGCCGGGCGATGTCCGCGAAATAGTGGGCGCCGCGGGAAGAGAGCTTGAGGGTATTGAGTTGGGTATTCACGCTCATAACGATTCCGACTGCGCCGTCGCGAATTCAATAGTGGCCGTCGTGGAAGGTTGTTCTCTGGTGCAGGGAACAATAAACGGACTTGGCGAACGCTGCGGAAACGCGAACTTGTGTTCAATAGCTCCTGCGCTTTCGCTTAAGCTCGGTTATGAATGCCTGCCCGCAAAGAAGCTGGTTGAACTCACCGAGGTATCAAGATATGTTGATGAGATAGCCAACATAGTGGCCAACGAGAGGCAGCCTTATGTGGGAAGAAACGCCTTCGCCCACAAAGCCGGCGTGCATGTTTCGGCCCTGGCGCGCCACGCTTCCACCTACGAGCATTTAAATCCAGCCCTGGTCGGCAATGAAAGAAGAATTCTTATCAGCGAGCTTTCCGGCAGAAGCAATATTTCTTTTAAGTTTAAAGAGCTTTCCCTGGACCTTGAAAAGGATCCCAAGGCGGCCAATAAGATAATAAATGTCATAAAAGAATACGAACACAAGGGCTATCAGTTTGAAGATGCCGACGGCTCGTTTACTCTGCTCACGAGCAAGGCTCTTGGAATGTATAAACCTTTTTTTGAGCTCAAGTCTTTCAGGGTCAGCGTTGAGAAAAACGCCAAGGGAGACATGGTTTCAGAGGCTACCATAAAACTTACCGTCAACGGCAAAGAAGAGCACACGGTCGCGGAGGGTGACGGCCCGGTCAACGCGCTGGACAATTCTTTAAGAAAGGCGCTTGAGAAGTTCTATCCCGAAATAAGGGAAATTTCTCTCAGTGACTTTAAGGTCAGAGTTATAAATGCCGGCGCAGGAACTGCCGCCAAGGTGCGGGCTTTAATAGAATCAAAAGACAAAAATTCCATCTGGGGAACGATAGGCGTTTCGGAAAATATTATTGACGCATCGTGGAAGGCGCTCGTGGACGCGTTTGAATACAAACTGCTTGTCAATGAGATCGGAAAAAGAAAGAAAAATTAACGGCAGCGCGCCGCGTACCGCGGCGTCAGCCAAAAAAAGGCAGGAGGAAAAATGCGCAGCAATGAGATCAAGAAGGGCGCGGTAAGAGCTCCGAATCGTTGTCTTGTTTATGCAACAGGTGTCAGTTCTCATGATATGGGCAAACCTTTCATAGGTATCGCCTCCTCGTTTACCGATCTTGTGCCCGGACACATAGGCATGCGCGATCTTGAGAGATTCGCCGAGCGCGGTATAGCCGCCGGCGGCGGAGTCCCGTTTATTTTTGGGCTTCCGGCCATCTGCGACGGAATATCCATGGGCCACTCCGGAATGCATTTTTCGCTTCCTTCAAGAGAACTCATAGCCGATTCAATTGAATGCGTCACCAGGGCTCATTGCCTTGACGGCCTTATTCTTCTTACCAACTGCGATAAAATCACCCCGGGCATGCTTATGGCCGCGGCCAGGCTCAATATTCCGGCGATAGTAGTCACAGCCGGGCCCATGATGACCGGCACTTATAAAAATAAAAGGCGTTCGCTGGTCAGGGACAGCTTTGAAGCTGTCGGCCAGTTTGAGGCCGGCAAAATGGACGAAGAAGAGCTGACGGCGCTGGAGATGTCGGCCTGCCCCGGAGCCGGTTCCTGCCAGGGGCTTTACACAGCCAACACAATGGCCTGTCTGACCGAAGCCATGGGAATGTCGCTGCCGGGCTGCGGAACGGCGCTCGCGGTTTCAGCGAAAAAACGCCGCATCGCCTACGAGTCCGGAATAAGAGTCGTTGAACTCGTAAAACAGAATATTGTTTCAAGAAGGATAATGACCCCGAACGCTTTCAGAAACGCGATAGTGGCGGATATGGCGCTCGGCGGTTCCACGAATACCATTCTTCATCTGCCGGCGATAGCCAATGAAGCCGGAATAAAGCTTCCGCTTGAGTTGTTTGACGAGATATCCAAAATCGTGCCTCATATCGCGTCGCTTGAGCCCGCCGGAGACCACTATATGGAAGATCTGGATCGCGCGGGCGGAGTGCCTGCCGTGCTTTCGGTACTTCAGAAAAAACTGCAGTCCTCCATGACTGTCAGCGGAAGAAATATTCTTGAGATCGCCAAAGAGAGTGAAGTGCTTGATAAAGAAGTAATACATTCATCCAAGCCCTATCATGCTGAAGGCGGCATAGCGATATTGAAGGGAAATATCGCGCCGCTCGGCTGCGTGGTCAAACAGGCCGCGGTAAAAGACAAAATGAAAGTTTTCTCGGGCCCGGCGCGGGTATTTGATTCCGAAGAGGCCGCGATGGAAGCGATTTTAAAGAAGAAGATAAAGAAGGGCGAAGTCATAGTGATAAGATACGAAGGCCCCAGAGGCGGTCCGGGTATGAGAGAGATGCTTTCTCCTACCAGCGCCCTTCAGGGAATGGGCCTTTCGGATTCGGTGGCCCTGCTTACCGACGGTAGATTCTCGGGCGGAACGCGCGGGCCCTGCATTGGCCACATTTCCCCGGAAGCGGCCGAAGGCGGGCCGATAGCCGCGCTTAAAGACGGCGATATTATCATGATTGACATCCCGAAACGCCAGCTGAATGTGCGCCTCACCGAGACGGATATCAATGTCAGGCTCGCGAAGTGGAGCGCCCCTGCCAATAAGTTCAAATTCGGTTACCTGAGCCGCTATCCGAGGATGGTGGGTTCGGCCAGCACGGGCGCGGTTTTAAAATAAGCCGGAGGAAATATTAAATATGATTAAAACAGGTTCTGAAATATTTGTTGAATGCCTTCTCAGGGAAAATGTTGATATTCTTTACGGCATTCCCGGGGGACAGCTGATTCCGATTTTTGACAAAATATACGGTTCTCAGCTTAAGCTCATACTTACCCGCCACGAGCAGGGCGCGGCGCACATGGCCGACGGTTATGCCCGTTCAACGGGAAAAACGGGCGTCTGTATCGCCACTTCCGGCCCCGGCGCCACAAACCTTGTCACCGGACTGGCAAACGCCTATCTGGACTCTATCCCCATGGTCGCTTTCACGGGGCAGGTTCCCACGACCCTTATTGGCAACGATGCTTTCCAGGAAGCAGACATTACGGGTATCACCAGGCCGGTTACGAAACATAACTATCTGGTTAAAGATGTAAAAGACCTCGCCACCGTCATAAGAGAGGCGTTCTACATTGCTTCAACCGGCAGGCCGGGCCCGGTTCTTGTTGACATCCCCGCCGATGTTCAGAGGGCCTCAACGGAATTTATATGGCCGGAGAAAGTCAGTATCCGTTCCTACAGGCCAAACTACGAAGGGCACCCGGGGCAGATTAAAAAAGCCGCCGAACTCATAAATTCAAGCAAAAGGCCGGTGCTTTATGTCGGAGGAGGAGTTATTACTTCCGAGTCGTCCGCGGAAGTAATCGCGCTCGCCAAAAAAGCCGAGATACCGGTTACTACCACGCTTCTTGCCATAGGCGCCTTTCCGCCGGATTCGGAGCTTTGTCTCGGAATGCCGGGCATGCACGGAACCTATTTTGCCAACCACGCCATACAGAATTCCGACCTTCTTATAGCGGTCGGCTCGCGGTTTGACGACCGCGTCACCGGTAAGGTTTCGGCTTTCGCGCCTCACGCCAGGATAATTCACATTGACATTGACCCGACCTCAATCTCCAAGAATGTGGTGGTTGATGTCCCGGTCGTGGGAGACGCTAAAAGCATTCTTCTGGAGCTGAATAAGGAAATAAAAAAATCTTCGCACGGCGAATGGATAAGCCAGATAAATAAATGGAAGAAGGCGCACCCTATAACATATCAGAAAGACGCGAAACTGCGCCCTCAGTATGTTATTGAAGCTATTGACGAGCTGACAAAGGGCGAGGCCATAGTCGTAACCGAGGTCGGCCAGCACCAGATGTGGGCCGCGCAGTTCTATAAAGCGAAAAAACCGAGGACCTTTTTAAGTTCAGGCGGGCTTGGCACCATGGGCTTCGGCCTGCCTGCCGCGATAGGCGCCAAGATGGCCAATCCGGACAAGATCGTCGTTGATATTTCGGGCGACGGCTCATTTCAGATGAATGTGCAGGAGCTCGCGACCGCTGTCTTAAATAAGGTTAATATAAAAGTCGCCATACTCAACAACCAGTACCTGGGCATGGTCAGGCAGTGGCAGGAGATGTTTTACGGCAAGCGCTATTCCGCCACCTGCCTTCACAGGGTGCCTTCGTGCCCGGAGAAATGCTCTAAGCCCGGCACGAAGTTATGCCCGGCTTACACGCCGGACTTCGTTAAACTTGCCGAGGCCTACGGAGCGGTCGGCATAAGAATATCTACTAAAAAAGATGTGGTTCCGGCGCTCAAAAAAGCGCTTGCCGTCAACAAGCCGGTCATACTTGAGTTTATGGTTGAACAGGAAGAAAATGTTCTTCCCATGGTTCCGGCAGGCGCGGCTCTTGACGAAATTATAACTAACCTGGCTTAACAAAATAATCGTCCGCCGCATATTTTCGGCGGGGAGGTAATTAATGAGGCACACAATTTCGGCGCTTGTTGAAAATAAGTTTGGAGTTCTTGCCAGAATATCCACGCTTTTCGCGGCGAGAGGTTTTAATATTGATTCTCTTTCGGTGGGCGAGACGGAAGACCCGGATGTTTCCCGCATGACGATAGTCGTGCGCGGCGACGACAGGATACTTGAGCAGGTGGAAAAACAGCTCAACAAGCTTGTGGATGTTATAAAGGTAATAGACTTTAAGGGAACGGCTCATCTTGAGCGCGACCTCGTGCTTGTGAAAGTCAAGGCCGATAAAACAACTCGTTCCGAGATACTTCAGATAGTTGATATCTTCAGGGCCAAAATAGTGGATGTGGCCGCGGATTCGCTGATTGTGGAAATTACCGGCGATGTAAATAAAATAGAGGCTATTCTTCTTCTGCTTAAGCCTTTTGGAATAAAAGAAATGTGCCGCACGGGCATCATAGCCCTGGCGCGCGGTTTGAAATAAAAAGAGTTTCCGTCCGGCTAACCCGGATGAAACAACAAACGGAGGTAAATACAATGGCTGCGAAGATGTATTACGACAAAGACGCGGATTTGAAAGTGCTTAAGGGTAAAAAGATCGCCGTGATAGGTTACGGAAGCCAGGGCCATGCCCAGGCTCAGAACCTCAGGGATTCAGGTCTGACCGTAGCGGTCGCCGAGAAAGAAGGTTCGGACAATTATAAGAAAGCCGTCGCCGACGGATTTAAGCCTACCACCGCCGCCGAGGCAGTAAAAGGCGCGGACTTCATACAGATGCTTGCTCCGGACGAACTCCAGAAAATGATCTGGGAAAAAGAAATTAAGCCGAACATAAAAAAAGGCGCTACGCTCTCGTTTTCTCACGGATTTAACATCCGTTTCAGCCAGATAGAGCCTCAGAAAGATATAAATGTCGTCATGATCGCCCCCAAGGGCCCCGGACACCTTGTAAGAAGGCAGTACACGGAAGGCAAGGGAGTTCCCAACCTTATAGCCGTTGAGCAGGACGCGACGGGAACAGCGAAAAAGATAGCTCTTGCCTATTCCAAAGGCATAGGCGGAACAAGAGCGGGCGTAATTGAAACGACTTTCTCGGAAGAGACCGAAACCGATCTTTTCGGCGAGCAGGTTGTGCTTTGCGGCGGCCTTGTGGAGCTGGTTAACGCCGGTTTTGAAACTCTTGTGGAAGCCGGTTACCAGCCCGAGATAGCGTATTTTGAATGTCTTCATGAGCTCAAGCTCATAATTGACATGATTTACGAAGACGGTATATCCTGGATGAACTATTCCATTTCCGATACCGCCGAATACGGCGAGTATTCAGTCGGGAAGAGAATAATCAACGGCGAGACCAGAAAAGAGATGAAGAAAGTTCTCTCGGAGATCAAGTCCGGCGAGTTCGCCAGGGAATGGCTGCTTGAGAATCAGCTCGGCAGGCCGGTTTTCAAACAGGCGAGAAAGGACTGTTCCAACCTTCAGATTGAGCAGGTCGGAAAGAAACTTCGCTCAATGATGTCCTGGCTCAAAAAGAAATAAACGGGGAAATATAAAATAAATGAAAACTGGCGATAAACTCAAAACCGCGGCCTTGTCGGCCGCGGGGTTGGTTGTTCTCTATTTTCTGTTTAACTGGGTGATGTCGGCTGCTATTCACTCAAGGAAGCAGGTTATGGTGCCCGACCTTTTGGGAAAATCTCTCAACGAATCCATAAGCCTGCTGTCATCGGCCAATCTGGGGCTTAAGAAAGAAGGAGAGGAATACGACCAGTCGCTTCCGGCGGGAACGGTTATAAGGCAGAACCCGCTTGCCGGCATGCCGGTGCTTGAAGGCAAAATAGTGCGGGTTGTTTTAAGCCAGGGCGGAGAGATGACCTTCGTCCCCGATCTTTTTGACCAGCCTGTGCGCTCGGCCGAGATAGCTATTCGTTCAAGCGGGCTCAGCCTCGGCGAAGAATCTTCGCGTTTTTCCGTCGTCGCGGCAAAGGGCAATGTTGTTTCCCAGGATCCGGCGGCGGGAACCATTGCCGAAAAGGATTCTATTGTCAATCTGGTCATATCGGCCGGCCCGCCCGCGAAAGACATTATACTTGTTCCCAAGTTTGTCGGGAAAGATATTATTCAGGCCGGCAAATGGGCAGAGAAGAATTCCGTTGAGGCCGCTGTCACCGAAGATCCTTTAAGCGCGCTGGCGCCCGGGATAGTTATAAGCCAGAGCCCCGAGGCGGACAGCGACATTTCGGTTTCAAGGAAATTGACGCTGGTGGTTTCCGGGCATGGAGGCAGCGCGCCTGTAGTCGGGAATAAATTTCATTACGAAGTTCCTCAGGGCGGCGACAACAGGCAGGTTAAGTTCACGCTTATTGACGAGACCGGAGAAAGGGAAATCTTCAACGGTATCAGGCCCCCGGGCAGCAAGCTTGAGGTGCCCTATAAACCCACGGGCCGCTCCAAGGTGAGGATTTATATTAACGGCATACTTGTGGAAGAAAAGGAAGTTCAATAGATGAATGCCAGGTCCGGCCGCAATAGTTCAAAAAAAGTTGTCATAGCCCCTTCTATTTTGTCGGCTGATTTTTCCAGGCTTGGCCAGCAGATAGGGCTCGTTGAGAAAGCCGGAGCTCAGTGGCTTCATATTGATGTTATGGACGGCCATTTTGTTCCCAATATAACCATAGGTCCGGTTGTCGTAAAAAAAATAAGGCCCTTTTCAAAGCTTTTTTTTGACACGCACCTTATGATTGACAGGCCTGACAGGTACTGGAAGGATTTTGTTGCCGCCGGTTCCGATCTGATAACATTCCACGCCGAATCAATGGTAAAAATTAAGAGCCTTATCAAAAACATCAAGACAAGCGGCGTGAAATGCGGTATTTCCATTAAACCCAAAACCCCCGTGTCGGCCATTATGCCCTACATAGGAATGATTGACCTTGTCCTGGTTATGACGGTTGAGCCGGGTTTCGGAGGCCAGGCCTTCATGCCTGAAATGGTTTCAAAAATCAATCAATTACGCGGAATAATAGACAGGAAGAACCCGTCCTGCTGGCTGCAGGTGGACGGCGGCATTAATAATCAGACGGGTAAAATTGTGGTTGATGCCGGAGCGAATGCCGTAGTGGCCGGACAGTCGGTATTCGGCCAAAAGGACCCGGCCGCGGCAGTAAAGTCGCTTTTTAGGGCGGTTGACAGCAGGCCATAATATAAGTATAATTAGTACTCTTTTAGATAACGGTTAATTACCGCACGGAGGTGAAATAAGTAATGACAGTCAGATTAAGATTACAGAGACTCGGAAAACCCAACAGGCCCTACTACCGCATAGTCGCGATAGACAGGCGCAAGCAGAGAGACGGAAAGCCTCTTGAAATACTCGGCCATTACGATCCTATCGTCGGCAAAACAAGCGTGGTAGTAAAAACTGACAGGGTTGAATACTGGGTCAAGCAGGGAGCCGAACTTTCAAGGACGGTTTCTTCACTTTTAAAAACTAACAAAGCCGCAGTATAACCTTGGGGTGAATCAATGAAGGAACTTGTGCTATATATCGCCAAAGCCCTGGTTGACAATCCTGACAAAGTTGAAGTAAACGAGGTTTCAGGAGAGAAGTCCGGGGTTGTTGAAGTCAGGGTTTCAGACAGCGACCGCGGAAAAGTCATCGGCAAAGAAGGCAGGATTATAAAAGCAATCCGTGTCCTGGTTAATGCCGCCTCCGCAAAAAGCGGCAAACGCGCCACGGTTGAAATAGTGGAATAGGCGGTTTTATATTGAAAGAAAGTTCATGGAAAGTTTCTGAGCTGTCGGGTTGCGGAGTGTTTGACAAAGAGGGCAACCGTCTGGGTTATCTGGCGGACGCTCTACCGACGAGAAGCAACGATGTATGGGTTGTAAAATCAGAAACGAGAAAAGGCTGGGAAATGCTTGTGCCGGCCACCAAAGCGGTGGTTTTGGAAGTTGATGCCGCGGGCAGGAAGATAGTAATTGACCCGCCCCCGGGGTTAAAAGAGCTCTATGAGGGTTGACATACTTACTATTTTCCCCGGTATGTTTCAGGGGCCCCTCACGGAAAGCCTTATAAACAAAGCCAGAGAAAAAAAACTTTTAGATATAAGAATTACCGATATCCGTTCTTTCTCAAAAGATAAACACCGCTCGGTGGACGACAGGCCTTTCGGCGGCGGCCCGGGAATGCTGATGAAGCCCGATACGGTTTTTGACGCGCTCTCCAGCGCGGCCGGGAAGCTAAAAAAGAATCCGCCGCGGTGGCCCTCCGTGAAAAAGCCTTTGGTGATATTTATGTCGCCTCAGGGAAGCGTGCTTGACCACGCTCTTGTGGAAAAGCTCTCGGAGTACAGGCATCTGGTGCTCCTCTGCGGGCATTACGAGGGTGTGGATGAAAGGGCCCTTAAGTATGTTAACCAGGAAATTTCTATCGGTGATTATGTCCTGACCGGCGGTGAACTGCCGGCAATGGTTTTGATAGACGCGGTTTCAAGGTTTGTGCCCGGTGTGGTAAAGGACCCGGCTTCCGTTCGCGGTGACTCGTTTTTCAACGGACTGCTGGATTACCCTCACTATACCAGGCCGGCAAAATTTAAATCAATGAGTGTTCCCTCCGAGCTTTTATCGGGCGACCACAAGCTTGTGGAGCGGTGGCGCCGGGATCAGTCAATAAATAATACGAAGGCAAAAAGGCCGGACCTGTTCAAAAAATATATTAAGAAGCATAAAAACAAAGGAGTATAGGAAAATGTCAATTATCAGAGATGTAGAAGCGGCGCAGAAGAAAAAGGAAGTCCCGGCGTTCCGTTCGGGCGACCAGGTTAAGGTTTATTTCAAGGTTATTGAAGGCGACAACGAAAGAATACAGCCCTTTGAGGGCATTGTGATCCGCCATCGCGGAGCCGGCCTTGGCGAAACATTTACGGTGCGCAAGATTTCCTACGGCATCGGCATAGAAAGAATATTCCCGATAAACTCGCCCAGAATAGAGAAAATAGAGATAATGCGTAAAGGCGTAGTCCGTCGTTCAAGGCTGTACTATCTGCGTAATCTTTCAGGAAAAGCCGCCCGCATCGCGGAAGCGTAGATAACGCTTTAATCTGACTTGACACAACTTACATCTTTATTTAAGGATAAGGATGAAACTTTTTGATTTTGACGATCGGTACCGCTTGAAAGGCTTTCAGTCCGTCGCCGGCGTTGATGAAGCCGGCAGGGGGCCGTGGGCGGGCCCGGTTGTCGCCGCGGCAGTAATACTTCCGGCTGAGGCCCGCATTGAGGGCCTCAACGATTCCAAGAAACTCACCGAATTCTCCCGAGAAAAAATATTTAATCTGATTAACGAGCGCGCCCTGGCCGTCGGCGTTGCCGTGGTGGGCCAGGAGGTTATTGATTCAGTCAATATCCTGCAGGCCACCTATACCGCCATGCGCCAGGCTCTTGATAAGCTGGCCCTTGTCCCGGATCTTGTGCTTGTGGACGGCTGGCCCCTGCCCGGCATTCGGTTTAAGCAGGAAAATATTATAGGCGGCGACGCAAAAAGCGCTTCCATAGCCGCCGCCTCGGTTATAGCAAAGGTCACCAGGGACGGGATAATGAGGGATATCTCCCTTAAGTACCCTCAGTATGATTTCGCGCGGCATAAAGGTTATGGAACAAAGCGGCACAAAGAGGCGCTTGAAAAATACGGCCCGTGTCCCGTCCACAGAAAGAGTTTTTCGCCGGTCAGGGAGCTTGTTTCCCGCGGCGCGGAGGGGGAGGCCGTTCTTTTCTGATTATGCCGGATACCAGGGGGGTGGGCGGATTAGGAGAGAAAATAGCTTCGGACTTTTTAAAGAAGTCCGGCTACAGGGTTATTGAAAAAAATTTCCGCTCAAGATACGGCGAGATAGACATAATAGCGTTAGACGGGCAGGATATAGTTTTTGTAGAGGTAAAACTCAGGAACAACCTTAGTTTCGGCAGCGGCCGGGAGGCTGTCTCCCCGGCAAAACAGCTCAGGATAATCAAGTCGGCCGTTGATTACATCAAAAAGAAATCACTTGAGGGCAGAAATGTCAGGTTTGATGTAATTGAAGTTTGCGGCCGGCGCGATACAGTTGAACACATCAAGTCGGCCTTCGGGTCTTCGCGACTATATACCTTATAATGATTAAAAATATGTTTTCTCCAATTAAGAAGGGCATCAGCCTCATGCGCCAGGACCGTTATGGCGAGGCTGTGGAATATTTTCTCCGGATGCTTAAGGCCGGTAAAAATTTAGACGAAGCTCATTTTAACCTGGGCAGGTGTTTTTTTAAGATAGGGCTTTTTAAAGAGTGCAAAGAACATCTTCTTGAGACGCTTAAATTCAGGCTTTCCGATGACCGTATCCGCGATATTCTGGAAATAACAAACTGGAGGCAGCTTGTCTCAAACAAGTATTTTAATTCTTCTCCTTCCTTTTCCCATGACGGCAGCAAGATAGTTTATGTTTCCTCCAGGAGAGATACCAATAATGACGGCAAGATAGACAGCCTTGACTGCGGCGGGGTGTATGTCTGCGATTTAAGCTCCGGAGAGGAAAGATATATAGTGTCTGACGATTATTATAACTCTCATCCGGTGTTTTCACCCGATGGGAACAGCATAGCGTACCTTTCAAGCAGGCTTATAACGGCTTCCGCCAATATACCCGAGAGGATGTCAAACCCCGGTTTATATCTGATTAATGTTGAAACCGGCGAAGAATCCCTTCTTTTAGACAATTCCTATAGGATAAAAAATGTATCCTTTTCCAGTGACGGCGAGAAACTTATTTTTTCTTCCTGGCGGCCGGGCGACAATTTTTCCGGCATTTACTCGCTGGAACTAAAAACAAGAAAGTTTGAAGCTCTGGTCAGCGGCATGTTTGACAGCACATTCCCCGTGCTTTCGCCGTCGGGCACGAGGGTGATGTTTTCTTCGTGGAGAAACGACACCAACGCCGACGGTGTGATAGATATTAAGGATAATTCCGCCATTTACATCAAGAATCTGCTGATCGGTTTTGAAACTCTGATAGCCCCGGACACTTTTAACAATTCTTTTCCGGCCTTTTCGCGGGACGAGTCTAAAGTCATGTATCTTTCCGTCAGAAGGGATACGAACAGCGACAATAAAATTGATTCAACGGACAACGCCGGAATCTATGTATATGACATGGAGAAACAGCACGAGAGTTGTGTTGTTGACGACGCTTCGTTCAATAAGTTCGCGGGTTTTACACCCGACGGCAAGTCAATAGTTTTTATCAGCAGCTGGAGAATAAACCGGCCTCTGGGTATTCATGACGAGTTTTTTGAAAACAAAGGTATATATGTAATAAATGTGGACGGCAAGAAAATAAGGCAGATTGTTTCCGATAAGTACTACGGCAGCCGTTCCACCGTGGTTTCTCCGAAAGGCGACAGCGTGGTGTATGTGTCGTGGCGCAGGAATACTTCAAGGGGAATATACCAGGCCTATCTGCGCAAACTGCCTTCCGTTGCCGAGCTTAAAGCCTGGATAGAAAAAAATATTATACCCGCTTCTTAAGCGCTGTCGCGGGGTTTTGATTTTAGCCAAACAATTTGGTAGAATTTCCGTGAAACGATTAAAACAGGAGCCCTAAAATGAAGAGATTAAAGATGCCGCTGGCCGTGTTATTCGCTTTGCTGTGCGTGTCGGGTGTTTCGTTTTCCGCTGAAAACGCCTCTGAGAAGGAAAAGACAGAAGCCGTCAAACAGGAGGCGGCTAAGATTAATCTGGCTGTCTCTGATTTTGAAGGCAGAAATGTTGAGGCGGCGGACGCGGCCTCGGTCAGCGATCTGATGAGAACCGGTTTTGTTAATACGGGTAAATTTATAGTAGTTAACCGCGGCAACATGCAGCAGATCCTGCAGGAGCAGTCGCTCCAGGCTTCCGGCATAACTTCCGAAGAGTACGCCGCGAAAATTGGTAAGCTTTTAAATGTGCAGAAGGTGGTCGTCGGTACGGTCAGCAAACTTGGGCAGAACTATTACATCAACGCGAGCATGGTTGATGTTGAAACCAGTAAAATAGACACTTCAAAGAAAATTAAAGCCGAATCTCTTGAAAACCTTGCCGAGAAAACCGAAACTCTTGCCGAGATATTGGCCGGTATAAGAAAGGGCGAGCTTCCCGAAGAAGACGCGAAGGCCGCCGCGGACAAGAAAACCGCCGAAAAGCAAAAGGCAAAGATAGATCTGGATCTGGGCGGCCAGGTGGGCATCTATTATCCTTCCGACTCAAATCTGGCGCAGTATCACAATGTCAACCTGCTTTACGGGTTTCAGGGCAGGCTTTGGGTATACAGGATAGGGTTACAGTATGAGTCTGAAACCTACGCCAATACCTACAACGGCAAAGTGGGAACTTTAAACAGCCTGAGCCAGGAGTTGACGCTGACGCCTCAATGGACTTCGCTTTTAATCAGGGGTAAGTATGTGCCCTACGGCTTTATCGGCTACGGAGTAGGCAGTATGGGAGTTAAAACCGTTACGAAGATGAGCGGCTCGGGTAATATTACGAGCGATAAAAGCGTTTCCGGATACCAGGTGCTGGTTGGCGCGGGCGGAAAACACGCGAACATAATGTTGAAGTACAGCTCTTTTGACAAGCTCGCGAATGTTGATTACGGCGGCATTTCGGTGACGCTTGGATTCTATTTCTGATAACTGACACAGATTAACCGGGGGGTATAAATATTAAAAAAGCAGGCCTTTACCGGACTCTGCTTTTTTATTTTGTCCGGTAATAGGGGAGGGTAGATGCTGGCAAAGGTGATATCGGCGGCGGTTAACGGAATAGACGCTTATGTGGTAACGGTGGAGATTGATATTTCTCCGGGGTTGCCGACATTTTCAATAGTCGGCTTGCCGGACGCGGCGGTCAAAGAATCAAAGGATAAGGTTGTTTCGGCCATCAGGAACTCCGGCTTTGATTTTCCGGCCAGGCGTGTTACCGTAAATCTTGCTCCGGGCGACATAAAAAAAGAAGGGGTTGCTTTTGATCTTCCCATTGCGCTCGGCATATTGACGGCCACCGAACAGCTGAATAAAGAGGCAGTAGACCGCATTTGTTTTGTGGGTGAGCTTTCACTGGACGGTATTATCCGTCCCGTCAAAGGAGTTTTGCCCATCTCTATCGGCATAAGAAACAGCGGATTTAAATATTTCGTGGTTCCAAAGCAGAACGCCAGAGAAGCCTCCGCCGCGCGGGGCGCTGAGATAATACCGTGCGAAAACCTGCGCGGAGTAGTGGATTTTCTCCAGGGCTCGGTTGCCGTAAAACCGGAGGATTTTTTTGAAGGCATTGAGGAGGAAGTCTGCCTCGGCTCGCTTCAGGAAATAGATTTTGCCGATATCAAGGGTCAGTTTTTCGCCAAAAGGGCGCTGGAAGTGGCGGCCTGCGGCGAGCACAATGTGATAATGATTGGGCCGCCCGGTTCAGGCAAAACTATGCTTGCCAAGCGGATCGGGAGTATTTTACCTCCCATGAGCGTGGATGAATCGCTTGAAACCACAAAAATTCACTCCGTCGCGGGATTTCTTCAGAAAGGCGGCGAGCTTGTCACCCAGAGGGTATTCCGCTCTCCACACCATACGGTTTCCGACGCCGCCCTTATCGGCGGAGGAACCTACCCAAAGCCCGGCGAGGTAAGCCTCGCGCATAACGGCGTGTTGTTTTTAGACGAACTGCCCGAGTTTCACAGGGATGTGCTTGAAGTGCTGCGCCAGCCTCTTGAGGACCACTGCGTCACAATAGCAAGAGCCAAACACACGCTGATCTTTCCTGCCTCTTTCATGCTTGTCGCCGCCATGAATCCCTGCCCCTGCGGCAGTTACGGACATCCCGAAAAGGAGTGCCTCTGTACGCCCTATCAGATAAAAAAATACCGCTCAAAAATATCGGGCCCGCTTATGGACAGGATAGACATTCATCTTGAGGTGCCGGCCCTTAAAATTTCGGAGCTATCGGCCGATGAATGCATAGCCGAAACCTCGGCGACCGTAAGGAAAAGAGTGCAGTCGGCCAGAGGCCGCCAGAGAGAAAGGTTTGCCGGCACGGGCATACGCTCCAATTCCAGGATGAACTCAAGGCAGGTTCGGAAGTTTTGCGCGATAAATAAGGAAAGCAAGGAGCTTATCGCCGGCGCGGTAAAAAAACTCGGCCTGTCCGCCAGAGCCTACGACAAGATATTGAAAGTCAGCCGCACCATAGCCGATCTTGAGAACTCGGAAAACATTGAAACCGAGCATGTCGCCGAAGCGGTGAACTATCGCTCCATGGACCGTTTTTAAACTTGACGCGCGGAAATATTTTCTGTATGCTCATTTAGGGCTGTTCAAATTGAGTCAGTTGAAAAAGCCATAAAAATGACCTGTCATTGCGATCTCCCGCAGGGAGAGAAGCAATCTCGCTTTCCCGTCGGAAACGACGCGTCAGCCCGCCAGAGGTTCAGTGGCGGGGCAGTCCGCCGAAGGTTCAGTGGCGGGAAGCAATCCCAGTTTTAACTACGAGATTGCCGCGCTTCGCTCGCAACTACGACAAAGGAGCCGTCTTTGCGAGGAGTGAAACGACGCGTCAGCCCGCCAGAGGTTCAGTGGCGGGGCAGTCCGCCGAAGGTTCAGTGGCGGGAAGCAATTCCGGTTTTAACTACGAGATTGCCGCGCTTCGCTCGCAACGACGACAAAGGAGCCGTCTTTGCGAGGAGTGAAACGACGAAGCAATCTCGCCGTTGTTGTTTCGCCGTCGTTCTGAGCGCAGTGAAGCCTCTCGCTTTGTCGTCATCCCAGAGGTAGTAGTCTGGGATCCACTTCTTTGAGTCATTAACAAAATGCCATTGTTGTGGATGCCGGACAGCACATTCCCGGCATGACAAACTGGTTTTAAATCGCATAGTGCGGTTTTTGTCTAACCGTGCTGTCCAATCCGGAGAACTTCTTTTATCTGGAAGACGAAGCGTCCCAGGAACTGAGCAAGGAAGAAAGGGTAAAAGGATATAAAGTAAAGGTATGTTATCAGCCGTTGAACCGCACTGAAAAGAAAACAAAGCGCGACATGGTGGCCCAAATTCTTTTCGGTGCTATGAAAAGGATGAAGGGGAATGTTGAAAGACTTACTGCGGAAGTATTAGGACGAGAAATATAAAAAATGTATACTGAATACAGACTAAAGGTATTTACTAATGGATACCATTTCTAATCAAATTAATAAACTATTTTCCGCAGAGCTTCAATTTCGCTTAGCCTCTGCTGTTAGATTGGCAGTAACGGAGGAAGAACAACCGCTTGATTTACCTAAACAGTGGACTTACGGAAGACACACGGTTAAATATAACGAAGTTGCAATTAGAAAAGATCAAGCGGGTTTTGCTGCTCTGTGTTTACAGCGGTCGGCAACCTACTTGATGGCCGTAGCAATCAAAGATGCAATTAAAGCCATAATAACAGACCCCAAGAATCATAAAGATTTAAATATCAGGAATTCATACCAGATAGCTAGACTAATTCGCAATGCTTTTGCGCATAGCCCTTTTCATCCTATCTGGTCAATCGATGAAGATTGTCGTGACAAGATTTTTGAGGTAAAAGACATTATTATTTTGAACACAAAGGGACTTGATAGAACTTCTTTTGATTGGAGACATTATGGCGGACCATTGGCAATTCTCAAACTATGCCAGTTTGTGAGATTTAAAATATTGGAAGACAAAAATAGAAGACCGGAAGAAAGGGCAATGCCAGAACCAAAAAATAATTATATACAGTTTGGGGATTTAATTCTTAAAAAAATTGATACCATTCCTAAAGGTGCAAAGCGCATAAAAGTAAAAAAGTCTTCTGATGGAAGCATTGATTTGGGAAGGGGATACTTTATTAGGTAAAGATCATAAGAAATAGCGATAATGTCCTAATGCGAGTTTTTTAAATCAATGGAATTGAAAACCCCGTTCAATTTATTTAACAGTATTTTTGAAGGCTTATGTTCGCCCCGTTCCAACTTAGCAACGGTTGTTTCATCAACCAGAAGCAGTTCATCCAGTTTCTCCTGGCTAAGGCACGGAAAGCTTGTGGTGGAATATCAGTTTTTCTCTGAAATCGCTAAAATCCGTGCAATAAGGCCGTTTTTAGCCTCATTTTTAGACGAGGTTGACAAAGAGGGAATAATAAATTAGAATTATTGCGTATCGTCGGCCGTTTCGCTGTCCGTCTCAGAGGATAATTAGCGGACAGCTTGTTTTCGCAAGTCAATTTGAGTCAATTGAAAAAGCCTGTTTCAGGAGCGAAATTTTGGGTTTTGTGCCGAGGCGAGGCGGCTGAAGCGAGCATATGCTCAACGGAGTATCTGTAAGCTGAGGCCAACGAAGCCGCAGGCCAAAGGCCAAAATTGCAGCCCGAAAGAGGTTTTTCAACTGACTCAATTTAGTTAAATTCCAGGAGGAAAAATGCGCAAGGTTTTTATCGCTTCCCTGTTGGTTGTTACGGTTCAAATTTTGTGTTTCGCCGCAGAATCAACTAATTATACCGTGGCCAGCGGAGACACTCTCTGGTCCATCTCGGAAAAATTATACAATAATCCCTTTGAATGGCCGAAAATATGGCAGGCCAACAAGAGCTTAATAAGCAACCCCGATCTCATCCTTGTAAACCAAAACATTGTTATTCCCGATAAATCAGCGCCGATGCCTCAGGTTCAGGATATCGCTCCTGCGGCTGTAGTTCCGGCTTCGGAAGAAAAAACAGAGCAGCCGGCAGAGGTGAAAGCCGAGGAAGCGCCTTCAGCTGACGGCGTTTCTGTTACGGAAACTGAGGCTGCTCCGGCGCGGGAAGAACAGCCCGCCGAAGAAGCCGCGGCCGAAGAGTCCTCCTCTGAAGTTGAGGAAGAAGCCGGTACCCAGGATATGGTAGAGGAAGAATCGCCGAAAATGGAAAGTAAGTTCATAGGGTCTAAGGCGGTAACTCAGAAAAACCTTGAAGCTGAAAGTTTCGTGGCTCCGGTGGACTGGGACGCGGACGGGCATGTTACCGGTGAAAAGGAAAAGAAACTTTTGATTTCAACCGGAGACACGGTTTATCTTAATCTCGGGAGCGATAAAGTCACCGCGGGAACAAAATGCATGGTTTACCGCAGGCTCGGCCGCGTGAGAGACCAGAGAAACGGAGATGTTCTTGGTGTTGAGATCAGGCGCATAGCTAAAATAGAAGTGACTGACAATATCGGGGAAACCGCCTGTACGGCCAAGATCGTGACGATGTACGATACCGTTGAGATCGGAGATATAGTTAAAATAATGTCGTCCGGCGCGCAGGAAAAATCCAGATAACGGCGATGAAAGGTATTTTCGCCTTCATTTTCGCTGTTATAATCCTGTTTTTTTCAGCGGTCTGGTTCGCAAAGAGCGGGCATTTGCAGGCGTTTCTGGACAGCCATCCCAATACCGTCGTAAATCCACAACTTGAATATTACTGGGCCGTAGGGCTTGAACTCTCCGGAAGAGAGGATTCCGCGGTGCGCAGGTATGCCCGCGTTTTAGAAAAATATCCCGATTCCGAATACGCTCCGCTCGCGTGGTTCGCCAGTATTGATTATTTTGATTCCATGGGCAACAGGCCCATGGTGACCGAAGAAGGCCAGAAGTTTTTGGACAAATATCCGGATCACCCGAAATCCGAGCTTATAAGAAAAAAATTGGAATATATTAAGGGGACCCTGTAGTTTGAGAAATGTATTTTTAATTACCGCCGCGCTGGTCTTAATTGTTTCCGGGGCCGCTCATTCTTCCTACTGCCTGAGCCTCGGGTTTTTTTCGTCTTCCGAAGCGCAGGATTTGCACCGTCAGCTTGTTTCAAGGGGCTATCCGGCGTACATGCTCTATGGCGATGCCTGCGAGATAAGACTGGGCAATTATGAGACACTGGAGCAGGCGAGCCTGGCGGCGGAGAAGCTGAAGAGCGAGGAAAAGGTCGTTGGGCGCGTTATTGAGGAAGAAGAATTTGATCAGTCCCAGTTTGCCTGGCAGGAAGAGGCAGACGGCGCCGGGAAAGAGGTTTTTGCTGAAACGGCCGGAGAATATTCCGATCCGCGGGCCCAGAAAATCGTTTCGCTCGGGCTTAATCTTTTCGGCCATCCGTACAAGTACGGAGGCACCAGGATCGGCAAGGGCATAGACTGCTCGTTTTTCGTGCAGACAATATTCAGGGAACTGGGCATCGCTTTGCCACGGACTTCCGGAGAGCAGTTTAAGGCCGGAAGGCAGGTTGAAAAAACCGATCTGAAAGTCGGCGACCTGCTTTTTTTTAAGAAAACTTACTATTCCAGAAAAAATAAATCTAAGGGCGTGACAAGAATAAATCATGTCGGTATTTATATAGGAAACGGAGAGTTCATCCACGCCACAAAAAATGTGATGAGCGTAACTATTTCAAAGCTCAGCGAGCCGTATTTCGTAAAAAGATACGCGGGTTCAAGAAGGGTGCTGAGCGATCTGGCGAAGGAATAGTTTTGCCGGCTGACAAAGTACCGCTTTGGATCAGTTTTGTTCCTGCCTGAACAGCCGCGGCACAAAAGAGCAATAACCGGGGGGATATCGTGCTCAGCGAAGAAAGCTTCAAAGTTCTTTGTTTAAATCTTGTCGGCGATATCGGGCCGAAGCGTTTTGAAGGCCTTGTAAGCCGTTTTGGTTCGGTTGGCGAAATATTTAAAGCCGGTTCCGGCGAGATTGGCGCCGTGTGCGGAATTACTCCGCGGGCGGCTTCAGAAATTTTGGATCCCGGGCTTTCGCGGCTTGCCGAGAAAGAAGCCCTGCTTGCCGAAAAAATGGGTGTTGACATAATTACCTGCCTGGATGCCCGCTTCCCGGCGGGATTGTCTGAAATTCCGGGTAGGCCCCTGCTTGTTTATGTAAAAGGCGGGCTGGAATGCCTTCAAAAGCCCTGTCTGGCCATTGTCGGCAGCAGGCGGCCCACAACCTACGGTCTTGATGTGGCCGATAATTTTTCGTCGGATTTCGCTTCCAGCGGAGTGACCGTTGTTTCAGGGCTGGCGCGGGGCATTGATTCCCAGGCGCACAAAAGCGCGCTCAAGGCCGGCGGAGCCACCGTCGCGGTGCTCGGAAACGGATTAAATTTTCATTATCCTCCGGAAAACAGAAAGCTTGAAGCGGAAATTCAGCAGGATGGCGCGCTCATAAGCGAGTTCCCGCTTAACGCCCGGCCGGATAAAACCAATTTTCCGCGGCGAAACAGGATAATATCGGCGCTTTCGGCCGCGACAGTGGTCGTGGAAGCGGATATTAAGAGCGGAGCGCTTATCACCGCGAGGTTCGCCGCCGAGCAGGGCAAGGATGTTTTCGCCGTGCCGGGAAATATTTTTTCAAAGTATTCAAAAGGCACGCATTATTTGATAAAATCCGGTGCCGCTCTCGTGGAGAGCGCCGGCGAGGTTCTGGAAGCTCTAAATATTGAAGCGGCGGAAAGTTCAAAAGCAGTTGAGAGCATGGACGAAAGCGATAAGGCGGTAGCCGATCTTGTTTCCGCGTCTCCGGCCGCCGTGTCCATAGATTTTATGTCAGGGAAACTCAAGCTTCCCTATTCTAAAATATTTAAAAGCCTTGTCTTCCTGGAGCTGAAGGGTTTTATACGCTCCCTGCCGGGAAAGTTGTACACAAAAAAGAATTAAAGGAAAGTAAATGGCAAAATATCTTGTTATCGTTGAGTCTCCGACAAAAGAAAAAACTATATCCAGGTTTCTGGGGCCGGAATACACCGTTAAGAGCTCTTACGGGCACATCCGCGACCTGCCGAAAAGTAAGATCGGAGTTGATCCGGAGAATAATTTTGAGCCTGAGTATGTGATAATGCCCAAGGCAAAGAAAATTATTCCAGAGCTTAAAAAACTCACCGCGGGATCCAAATATGTGTATCTCGCCACTGACTATGACCGCGAGGGAGAAGCCATTGCCTGGCACCTCAAGGAAGCCCTCAAGCTCCCGGCTTCAAAGGTAAAAAGAATAACCTTTCACGAAATAACCGCGGAAGCCATAAAAGAGGCCGTTGAAAACCCCAGAGATATTGACCCTCACCTTGTTGACGCCCAGCAGGCCAGAAGAGTCCTTGACAGGCTGGTCGGCTACAAACTCTCTCCTTTGCTTTGGAAAAAAATAAAATACGGGCTTTCGGCCGGCCGCGTTCAGTCCGTCGCCGTAAGGCTGATCTGCGACAGGGAAAAAGAGATAGACGCTTTTAACCCTGTTGAATATTGGAGCGTTAAGGCAGAGCTAAAAAAATCTCCCGATGAGCCTTTCCTGGCCTCGCTTATCGCCAAAGACGGCAAAAAAATTGACAAACTGGATATCAGAGACAGCGCCGCGGCCGAGAAAACCGTGGCCGAACTTTCCGGCGCCAAATACCGGGTCGCGTCGGTTGAGTCAAAGGAAAGGCAGCGCGCTCCGTTTGCTCCCTACACAACATCCACGCTTCAGCAGGATGCCTCAAGAAGGCTGCATTTTTCCGCCGCGAAAACCATGATGATTGCCCAGAAGCTTTACGAGGGTATTGAGCTGGGCGACAAGGGCAACGCCGGTTTGATTACCTACATGAGAACCGACTCGCTGAACATTTCCGAGCAGGCAAGAAAAGAGGCTAAAAAGCTTATTGTTTCCAAATACGGCGCGGATTATTATCCCGAGAAACCAAGGATATATAAAACAAAATCAAAAGGCGCCCAGGAGGCCCACGAGGCTATCCGACCGGCGTCCTGCAGGCTGGTGCCGCAGGAAATCAAACAGTACCTTTCGCCCGACGAGTTCAAGCTCTATGATCTCATTTGGAGCCGTTTTATGGCAAGCCAGATGGTAAATGCTGTTTACGATACCCTCAGCGTGGATATTGCCGCGAATAACTATACCTTCCGCGCCACGGGCAGGACGCTGAAATTCTCGGGGTTCCTGGAAGTGTACTCCGTTGCCGATTCCGAAGACGAACAGGAAGACGGAGAGGGCAGGCTGCCAAAGATGTCCGTCGGAGATATTCTTGATTTTATAAAGCTTCACTCCGAGCAGCATTTTACCGAGCCGCCGCCGCGCTTCAATGAAGCAAGCCTTATTAAAGCGCTTGAAGAGCACGGCATAGGCCGCCCCTCCACCTACGCTCCCACCATTCACACAATTATAGACCGCGGCTATGTGAGGCTTGAAACAAGGAAATTCTTTCCCACGGATATGGGCAAACTTGTCAACGATGTTTTGCAGAAAAACTTTTCGCAGATCGTTGATGTTGAGTTCACCGCCAGGGTTGAGGGAGAGCTTGATAAAGTCGCCGAAGGCGAGTCCGTGTGGACGGATGTGGTTTCCAGGTTTTATACGCCATTTAATAAAGATCTCGCGGATGCCGAAAAGAACCTGGCCAGGCAAAAAGTTGAGCCTCAAAAGTCCGACGAGGTTTGCCCCAAATGCGGCAAGCCGATGGTTATCAGAGAAAGCCGCAGGGGAAGGTTCCTGGCCTGCACGGGTTTCCCTGAATGCAGGACCACCTTTTCCATAGACAGAAATAATCAGAAAATCATAAAACCCGCCCCGGAACAGACGGGCCTGGTCTGCGAGAAATGCGGAAAGCCTATGCTCAAAAGGTTCGGAAAGCGCGGAGCTTTCCTTGCCTGCTCAGGTTTTCCGAAGTGCCGGAACACGAAAAAACTTCCGGAGAATGAATGACAATAGGCGGGAGGCCCATGCGGCAGGAAAACGGCGCCCCGGTTGATAAAATATCGCTGATTGACAATAACGCGAGAAACTTTCTTCAGCATCTTCGCGCGGAGAGAGGCTTTTCCCAGCATACCTGGAAAGCATACAAAACTGACCTTGCCGAGTTCTACGAATTTTTAAGAAAGCATTACCCGGAAAAAAAGCCGGAGAAGTGCGACCGCCTTATTTTCAGAGATTACTTTTCTTTCCTTTCAAAGCGCGGCCTTTCCAGGGCCTCCGTAATTCGCAAGGTCGCGGCGCTCCGTTCGTTCTTTAAATTTCTTTCCCGCGAGGGTCTGGTAGAAAAAAATCCGTTTTTGTATATTGCGACGCCCAAACGCGAGAAGAGGATACCGGTTTTTCTGTCGGAGCAGGAGGTAAGGGAACTTTTTGAGGTGAAGGGTTTAAGCGTCAGGGACCGCGCCATGCTTGAGATGCTTTATTCCGCGGGCATAAGAATAGAAGAACTGGTAAACCTGAACTCTTCGGATATTGATATACTCGGCGGCATGATACGGGTTTTCGGCAAGGGCAGCAAAGAGAGAATAGTCCCGGTCGGAGACAAAAGCCTCAAGGCGCTTCACGATTATATGGCTGAGCGCGGGGAAATTCTGAAGAATAAGCCGTCAGCTCTTTCCGGCGCGCTTTTCCTCAACAGAGACGGCGCGAGGATTTCCGTGCGCGGGGCGAGAAAAACCCTTCATAAATGGTTTTTGCTGGCCGGAATAAATAAAAAGGTCAGCCCGCACACGCTCAGACATTCATTTGCCACGCATCTGCTGGACAGGGGCTGCGATTTAAGAAGCGTTCAGGAAATGCTCGGCCACAAAAGCCTTTCCACTACGCAGGTGTATACTCATGTAACCCCCGAAAGCTTGAAAAGAGTTTACGAAAAGGCTCATCCGAGAGCATAATAATGCGAGAGGAATAAAAATGCAGGAAAAAGTAAGGCTTTTAATGGAGGAAACAGGGTGCGAGCAGGGAGAGGCCGAACTGGCGCTTGAACTTGCCGGAGAGGACCTTGAGAAGGCTATCCATACCATAGAGAGCCTTTTGCGTCATATTTTCGCCCTGAAAGCCAAATTTTATCTCCCGGAAAAAAACTTTTACGGCCTGCTTATGGCTGTAATTAATACAAAAACCAAAAGCATACTCCGTCTTAGCACTGTAATTTCATATAATCCCGCGCTTTACGAGAATTCTCCGGAAATGGACTGGTACACGCTGGAGAAGCTTATTTTTTCCTACCGGTTAGACGGCGGCAGTATACCCGATTTTACCCAGGACATAGAGAACAGAATTCAGCAGAGTCTCGCGCCCCTTAAAGAACTCCTGGCAAAGGCCGACAAGGAAGCTTTCGGCAGTTTTGTTACCGGGTTTTTTGCTCCCGAAAAAGTGGTGGCCGTGATTGAGACGGAAGAGCTTAACCTGGCTCAGTTCAGGCGCCTGCCTGACGGTCAGGAAACCCCGTCGGTAAAGGCAAACGCCGTTGGAAGCGATCCGGGAGCGGTTGTTTTGCAGGTGGGCCTTATTGAGGACAAAAACGGGCGCCCGGCCGGCAGGCTTACGGAGCAGGATGTAGTCCTTACCACGATTACAGACTCCCGCGACATCGCCCATTACCTCGCGCACCTTATCGGACATAAGAAAGATGACAAAAGCACACCTCTGCCGGCGGTAATAAAAAAAGTTACCGCCCATAAGGGCGAGTCCGAGATACTTGTGTTTTATGCTCCGGGAATATCGGGTATAACGAGGGTGGAAAACGATTTCAAGGTGAAGGTCGGCGAAGAAAACAATCAGCCCTGGTGGAAAAAAATTATTAACTGGAACTAACTTTTTTCTGCTTCTCCAGTTTCTTTATCTCTTCCCACTGTTTTATAACTTCCTTGTGGTTTTTAAGCTTCTTGCCTCCGAAAACATGCGGATGGCGTCTTTTCAGCTTTTTATTCAGTCCGTTTACTACGCCTGCCAGGTCAAATAAGCCCGCCTCTTCGGCCAGCTGGCTGTGAAATACCACCTGCAACAGTATGTCGCCGAGCTCTTCTTCAAGGTTTTTCCAGTCTTTCTTTCTGACCGCGAGCCTTACTTCCTCCGCTTCGGAAAAAAGGTAGGGCACCAGCGATTTATGCGTCTGCCGCCTGTCCCAGGGACAGCCCTGGGGGCCCCTCAATTTTGCCATGATTTCAGCAAGCTTTTTGAAATATCCGGAAGCTTTATTGTATTTTGACTTTTTCATTGGTAAATGATATATTATTTACGATAAAAAAACAAATTTTGTATTTGCCGGTTCCGCGGGCTAAGCGGCGCGCCGTTGATGTGTAATATACGGGAGGAATAATGAGGGTCCTTGCTATTGACGATGACCAGGAAGTTTTGGATTACCTTAAAGTTTTTTTCACAAAACTCGGGCATGAGATTATTATCGCCAATAATCACAAGGAAGGTTTAAAGCAGCTGGTTTTAAATCCTCCCGACCTAATCCTTCTTGATATTATGCTCCCTGAAAAAGACGGCCTTGCTCTGCTCAAAGAAATTAAAGAACTTGATAAGGATGTCGCCGTGGCGATGATTACGGCCTACAAGGACGCGGAAAGGGTTATTGAAGCTTTCAGGCTTGGCGCGATTGACTGTCTTTTAAAACCGTTTAATGTTGACTATATAGTTAATACGGTTCTTCCAAGAATAAGTGTCCGTTCAAAATAACCGGATTGTCAGACGGGCAAACAGCATTATTTTCTTGCCCATGAGTTTGATTTAAATTGACAGATTTTTCTATATTCATGCCGAGGTGGTGGAACTGGCAGACACGCTAGCTTCAGGAGCTAGTGGGCGCAGGCTCATAGGGGTTCAACTCCCCTCCTCGGCAGTTTTCCAAATCAACCCTCTTTTCTACTCGTATAGCATATTTGGGTTACACCTTCGTCATGTTCAGCTCACATAGCGTTGCTATGCATCGCTTCACATTCCTCGGCTCACTCCAAATATGCGTTACTCGTTACGAAATCGGATTGATTTGGAAAACTGTCGGATGTCTGCTGTGAGATAATCAATAACTGAGCAACAATATGGAAATAAAGACGGCGGCAACAAACAGGAAGGCGTACCACAACTACGAGATTCTGGAAAAATTTGAGGCGGGGCTGGTGCTGTCGGGGTATGAAGTGAAATCGCTCAGGGAGAGCCAGGCAAACCTTACGGATGGCTTGGTTCTTTTCAGAAACGGCCAGGCTTACCTTGAGAATATTCATATCTCGCCCTACAAACAGCAGTCTACCCATGTTCTGGACTACAGCCCTACAAGGCCCCGCAAGCTTCTTATGCACAGAAGCGAGATAAACAGGTTTGACAGCAGGGTTAAGGAAAAAGGCCTTGCCATGGTGCCTTTGGAACTATATTTTAACGGCAAGGGGCTGGCGAAAGTCCTTCTCGGCCTCGGGCGCGGGAAAAGAACGGCGGATAAAAGGGAAAGCATAAAAAAACGCGAAACCGAACGCGAAATAAGAAAAGAGTTCGCGGCAAGGCAAAAGGGCCGTTAAGCGGCAGGAGATAATATATGAAAACAAAAATCATTTTGTTAATCGGCGCGTCGTTCTTCCTTGCGTTTGCCGCCTGCAAAAAGCAGGAAATGGCAATGGATGAATCAAAACTTGAGGCCTCGGCTCCATCGGTTGCCCCTTCGGGCCCTGTTGAAACCTATATTCCTCCCCAGAGCCAGTATGGAACCGTTACCCAGTGTCCGGTAACTAAAGATAAAGTGGTGGTCAATAAGGAAACCGCCGCGGTGCGGTATGCCGGAGAGGCATATTATTTCTGCTGTCCGAGCTGTATAGACGCGTTTAAATCCAATCCGGAAAAATATAAAAATCAGTGATGCCTTTTTTGCATAAACACGAAACAAAAAATATAGTCCTGCTTACGCTGCTTGTTTTAAGCTCAATCCTCCCGTTTGTAAATAAACCCTTTAATGTTGATGACCCTTTTTATTTAATGATGGCGGAGCAGATTAAAACCGATCCGTACCATCCTTACAGTTTTTCAATTAACTGGAGCGGCGAAAGCCGTGATGTGTGGGAAAAAGTGGAGGCTACCTTTCCGCCGCTCATTCCTTTTTTTATTGCCGCGGCCGGCGGCGTTTTTGGCGAGAGCGAAGCGGTTTTGCACCTGCTTTTTTTGATTTTCCCGGTTGCCGCCGTAATTGCTTTTTATTTTCTGGCAAAAAAATTCACAGAGCATCCGTTTTACGCCGCGGCTGTTTTTGCCGCGGCTCCGGCATTTCTTGTGTCGTCCACGGCTATAATGCTTGATATTCCGCTACTGGCGTTTATGCTTTCCGCGCTAACGCTTTTTATTTACGGCTCGGATTCAGACAACAGGGTTTTGCTCGTCCTAAGCGGACTTTTGGGCGGCTGCGCCGTCATGACTAAATATGTGGGCCTGCTGATAGTGCCGCTCATGTGCCTTTATATATATAAAAATGGCAGGATTAAGCATCTTAAATTCGCGGCGATACCTTTAATAATCTTCGGGCTTTGGTGCTATAATAACTATGTCAACTACAAAGGCGTGCATTTTGTAAGGTCGTTTTTGCATGTCGGGAAGAAGTTTTCAACACACAAGCTTATCGCGAGCCTGGCCTTCTTTTCGGCCAGCCTCGGATTCCCGTTTTTCTCGGTGTTGTTTCTGGATAAAAAACCCAAGCTCTACGGATTGGCGCTTCTCTCGGTTCTAACGATATTATTCGCTTTGCTGCTGGGGTTCGGCTGGCTGCCGCTGGCCATGGCGTTATGCATTACCGCCTCGCTAATTTTTATCTATGCCGCATTCAGAAACGGAATTAATAGCGGAGCTTTTATAATTATCTGGTTTCTGCTGTCGCTCGCGGCTATTTTCAGCCTGGAACCGTGGTCCGCGGCAAGATATATGCTGGTGATACTGCCTCCCGCTGTTATCATCTTTGCATCGCGTATAAAAAGATTTTCTGTTATGTTTTACGCGGTTCCCGCGCTCCTGATAATATTGTCGGGTGCCCTGAATATCGCGGACTATGTATGGGCTTCATCGTACAGAGACATTCCGCGCAGGCTCATGGAGGCGGGATATTCAAAAGGATATTTTGCGGGGCATTTCGGATTTCAATACTATATGGAGAAAGCGGGATTTAAGGCGCTTGAAAACGACAGCGTGCTTGAGAAAGGCGATTATGTAGTGATCGCCAAGACCGCCGATCCGCAGAAGCCTTCGGAAAATATTCTTGAGAGGCTTGAGCTTAAGGAAGTAATAAAAAGCGAAAGCGGTTTTCCTCTGCGGGTTATGAATTTCGGCGCCAGGGCCGGGTTTTACTCAAGTTTCTGGGGGATTCTGCCCTATTCGTTTTCAAATTCTCCGGTTGAGGAGTTTGCCGTTTACAGCGTAAAAAACGCGGAATAAATACAGAAAAATGAAAAAAATAATATTATTATCTTTTGCCGTCGTCGCTTTGAGTTTTAATTCAGTCGTGGGCATAACCTCGCCTGATTTTGCGTCCATGCCGGATGACGATATTTTGAACACTATTGAGAGGGCCGCTTTTGACTATTTTTGGAACGGCATAAACAATGATATTTACGGCGATAGTTCAACGGTAAAGAATAAGTGGAATAATTATGTTATTGATTATCCTCAAAGTTACAGCCCGACCGATACGGGATTTGCTCTTGTGGCGGCCTGTATCGGACATAAAAGAGGCTGGATATCCGAGGCCGAGGCTATTGATAGAATCAATGTCATTCTCACCAAATATCAGCAGGCTCCGGAAAGCGCCGCGGCCTCCCATAACGAACTGGTTCATCATAATGGTTTTTTCTACCGCACAACGACTTCTACCGGCACCAGGTACGATACCTCCACCGAGCTCGCAACGATAGACACCACCTTTTTAGCCGCGGGGGTGCTTTTTGCCGGCAAATACTGCGTGGACAATAATCTGACTAATGGTACGACAATATGGAATAATGCTGATTACATATACAATAGAATAAACTGGAATTGGATGAGGCGCGACAGCACTAATGATTTCATAAACTGGAGCTGGACGCCGGAGAGCGGTTTTGATTTGACATCAAATATCGGCGGATTCAGCGAGGGAGTGCTGTCTTATGTGCTTGCGATGGGTTCTACGAATTACTCGCTCAACAACTTGAGCGGGACGCTGCCTTTGGGCTGGAAAAACCTCGGCAGGGCGACAACTTCATATCAAAATATTACTTATGTGCCCGACGGATGGGGCGCTCTGTTCTGTCACCAGTATCCGGATTTATTTGTGGATTTTACAGGCAAGCGCGACGGCTACCAATGCTATGCCGCTGATACTTATAAAGCCACAATTTCTCACCATAGATACGCTTATAATAACTCTTCAAGATACGCGACCTACGGAAAGAACAGCTGGGGGCTGGGCGAAGCCTATAATCCTTCTGCCATAAATGGTGGATACTACCATTTCGGTATTAACGCAGGCCGGATTGAGGACGGCACGGTGGCTTTGAGCAACTTGATTTGTGCCATAAATCAGCAGCCCAGGCAGGTAATTGATTCCATTAAATATCTGATAGGAAAATACCCAAATACCACAGGCAACACTAATCATTTCTGGGGGCTTTACGGTTTCCCGGATTCGTATAATATTGACACGACAGGATCTTTTAATGAGCCTGACTTGTGGCGCGGAGACGATGTCGTAGGCGTTCACCAGGGCGCCATATTGGTTGCCATTGAAAACTATAGGTCCGGACTTGTGAAAAATACTTTTTCAAATATTTCTTATATTCAAAAGGCATTGATAACCGGTGCGGCTAATCTCGGTTTTACCGCGGACACCACGGCGCCCGGTAAAATTACGGTTTCCAAAATAGCAAATTTATCCGCCGATAAATCCAAAGTTGGGAGAATTGCTCTTAACTGGGCCGCGCCCGGCGATAACGACTATACGCTTAATCTTTCAAGCGGAATGTTTGAGGTCCGTTTTGCCACCATTGCAAGCGATACCTGGGACAGCGCTCCGCCGAATTATCTGTATTACAATACTGTTTTTGACACGCAGGCCGTTGCGGGTAGCGCCCAGAGCTGGGTAGTCACCGGCCTTGCGGACGCTCCGTACTATTATTTCTGGGTAAGGGCCACAGACGACAGTTTTAACTGGAGCGCGGTTTCCGATAAACTGACTGTGTCAATGTCTAACGCTCTGGCGGCCTCGCCGTCGTCGGGCTACAACACCTATTCTCCGGGAACCGTCACGCTGACGGGTTTTGAGTTTGGAGCCGGAACGACGGTAAAACTCGTAAAGTCCGGAGAGAGCGACATAGCCGCATCCTCCGTGAGTATAACCGACGGCAATACCCTGACCTGCGTCTTTGATACGGCTGGCAAGGCATCCGGTAACTGGGATATTGTAGTCACAACGGGAGGAGCCAACTCCTCTTTTACTTATTCCGCGGGTTTTACGGTAAAAACAATGGCAATGACTTCCGCAGCGCCGGCCTCGGCAGTTTCCAACAGCGGCGTTGTTACGGTTGAGCTGACCGGCGAGGGTTTCGTCGCTGGTTCAACCGTCAAACTTGTAAAGGCAGGGCAGGCTGAGGTCACGGCCGCGAATGTCACTGTGACAAGCTCAAACAAAATAAGCTTTTCGGTTGACACCTCCGGAATGGCCGCGGGCGCCTGGGATATAGTGGTGAGCACTACCATAGGAACAAGCGCCGTAACCATGACCTTCGCCTCGGCATTTGAGATATCCGGTTATCCCACATCTTCAAAGAACCTTGTTGAAAAGGCGAAAAATGTCACCGTCGTGCTAAAAGCCGAAAAAGGCGATATTACAATTGATGTTCCCGCGGGAAGTTTCTCGCAGGATGTGTATCTTACGGTTATTGTTTCTACGGTGCCGGTCTCGTTAAGAGATACCTTTGTGCTGACGGAGCTGGGTATAGAACTCCTGCTGGACAAGAATATTCAGCCGGAAAAAGAAATTATCATTACTGTTAAATACCGCGATGCCGACGCCAGGGGTTTTGACGAATCCCAATTCGTTATAGCGCGCTACGACGAAGGCCGTCTTTGCTGGCTTCCGCTGGTTTCAACGGCATATCCGTCAGAAAACAAGGTTGAGGGAAAAACAAACCATTTCTCGCGGTTCGCGATCCTTCAGTTTGTTCCCGCGTCGGATGTGTCCGGCGTGAAAGTATTTCCAAATCCTTTCAACCCTCTGCTGGAGGCCCAGGGCCTTACATTCACGGATTTACCTTCGCAAGCGGATATTAAAATATACAATGTCGCGGGCGAGCTTGTGCGCGAGATAGATTACCTGACGGGAAACGGCCGGGCGCGGTGGGACGGCAAAAACTATTCGGGTAAAGCGGCCGCCAGCGGCGTATATGTCGCGGTTGTTACCTGCACAGGCGGCAGTAAAAAAGTGTCTATAGCGGTTATAAAATGAAAAAAGCAAAGGGTAAAAAAACGCGCCGCGCCAAGCCTTCAAAAACAATCAAGGAGATTAAAAGGGTCAGGTGCGAGAACTGCTGCGGTTGCGGCGGGTGCCGCGGCCTGCTGCTAAAAAAGTATTAGATAATTATTTAAACGGAGGTAGCGCTATGCCAGCAAGAAACGGACAGAACCCGATAAGGGCGGTCAGAAACTTTGAGCACGGAGTCAGTAAGGGAAGCGATACTATGAGCGTTCACGGCAAGACGGTAAATCATATTTGCCCGGCCTGTAAAACCGAGGTTCCGCCGAAGCCGGGATTCCGTCTTTCTTCTATTAAGTGTCCGAAATGCGGAGCATCAATGGGCGGCAAGTAGGGTTTCAGTTGTTGACGGCTGCGACGGGAGAACGGTCTTGTAATAAATCCAAGATTGTTGCACTTTTAGGCCTCGCAATTAAAGCGCACAGAGGCTGGGTCTTACTGTTTTGTTTGTAATATTATAATAAAATCCGTATAATATTGTTTTATGGATAGGTGGCCGAGTGGGCGAATGTTGCGACAAACCGGAGCAACGCGTCATGAGCGGACACCAGAGCGGAGCGAGGATGTCCGGGCAAGCACATCCTGGCCAGCCGTAATGAACGAAGTGAATGGAGAGGTGGCCGAGTGGGCTGCAGTCCGAGGAATAACGAGGACGAGCCTGCAGCGGGTGCGAGAGAACAAGGTTAGTGATAAAACAAGCTGGTGAGCACCCGGGGTGAAGGCGCAATGGCGCCGCCAAAAGCAGTCAATCTAACGCAATTTAAGAAATATATTAGCTACGAAAACAATTGGAGAGGTGGCCGAGTGGTTGAAGGCGCCGGTCTCGAAAACCGGTATACCAGCAATGGTATCGCGAGTTCAAATCTCGCCCTCTCCGTTTTTTATGTTGCATTAACAGGTAAAATTTAGTACTACATAGGCTGTTCCTTGGTTTTAGCTTGTAAACACTGCGAAATTCATTAATGGACAGAAATTCTTTTGTTTTGTTCAAGTGACGCGTGTGTTTTGTCAAATACTTCAAAAGGAGGTGTGAAATGGGGCAGTTATACGAGATAGCGCTAAAAGTTAACAAGGCTATAGAAGACAGTAAGCTTGATAAGTTTCAGACAAGAGGCAAGATATCTTTAAAAACAGGGTTTATGCTTGGTTTGATAAATGCGAATACTCCTGATGATAATGATAAAATTGAAAAGGTTAAGGCGGCTGTCAAAGAAATATTAGGCATTTCCTTGTGATCGGAGGATTATTGTGAAAATTAAATCGCTCAAAGCCAAGTTGATAATAGTTGTAATAGCCTGTCTTTCGGCAGCAACTGCCATAAATGCGTGGCTGTTAATCAACGCGTTCCAGCAGAATATTAATACTGTTTCGCGTGAAGCCCTTCGCAGCGCCAAAGACACATATGTTAATCTGGAAGAAGACAGCACCAGAGTCCTGTCGTCGACGCTCGTCGCGCTTTTAGACAATGACGGTATCAAGGCGCGATACATGGAAAAAGATCGCAACAAGCTTTATCAGCTGGCAGCCCCCACATTTTCCGTTCTAAAAAGCAAATTTAATATTACTCATTGGTACTTTATTAATCCCGAGAACGGTTCGGAAGATGTAGCGCAGAAATGTTTCCTGCGAGTCCATAAACCCGAGCAATATGGGGATGTTATTAAGCGTTTTACTTATCTGAATGCGGTTAAGGACAAGACATTTTCCGTCGGTAAGGAACTTGGGTTGACAGCGTTTGCCTTGCGCGTGGTTCATCCTTATTATAAAAATAATAAACTTATAGGCTATATGGAATTAGGGCAGGAAATTGATAATTTTATATCTATAATGAAGAAACAAACAGGGGATGATTACGCGCTCCTTATTGAAAAGAAATATTTAAATGAGGCAAGCTGGGCATCTGTTCGTACAAGTCATGGCCTTCCTAACAACTGGAACGCAATGAAAGAAATGCTTGTTGTTGATAACACGACCGATTCCGAGAGTATTCTGCAGTTTGACGGCAGCATAGAACAGATACCGGATGAAGGCAAAACCTTGGAGAGAGTCAGTCAGGGTTCATCGGTATATATTCGCAGTATATTCCCGATTTACGACGCAGGTAACAGAAAAGTCGGAGGTATCTTTGTTCTGCATAATGTTACGGCGATGTATAATAACATGAACTCAACTTTGCACAGGGTTATTGCGCTGTCAGTCACTCTTATGCTTGTTTTAACATTCTTGTTGATATTTTTCCTTGACCGGTTGATTATCAAGCGCCTGAATGTCATTATAAATACAGCCACTAATGTTGTGGGCGGGGATTTTAACGCTGAAATCGTGCGTTCCTCTGACGATGAAATTGGCAGGTTTGAGGAATTGTTTGAGCAGTTCAGGAAAATTCTTGTAGATATGGTTAAGAATGTTGAAGAAAAAGGCAAGTAAGCCTAAATTTTCAGCCGGCAATATTTACGATTTGAATTACGGTTTACATATCATAGTTCAGAATAATTGAATGAATATATCCCAGGTTTGGCTGTAAAGGCCAAGCCTGGGATAGTTAATTTTATTGGAAATCTTGCGAACAATTTGCTAAAATCAGATAAATTATGAAAAAGATACTTATCACCTGCGCATTACTTATTATCTCCCAAAGCCTTTTTGCCGCCGCGAAGTTTAAAACCGGCACTCTGCCTCTGGTGGACGGGGTTTATAACTCCACCCAGGCCGTGATTACCGGTAGAAATCCTGTATTCTCCTGGGAATACAGCAGTGTCACGAGTTCATATACGATTGTTGTAAGCTCGGATCCGGCTACATTTCTTTCCGACGGAGAGATTTGGAATTTTGTTGGCGCTACGACCTCGGTAAATACTATTAACTTTGTCACAAGAAATGCCTACAACAGCAACGGTACGGCCGGAACGCTTTCCGCCGGAGTTGTATATTACTGGCGTGTGACAATTTACGAGGATGGCACCAGCGCCTTTGCTGACGGCCAGTTTACTGCCGCGGCTTCCGTTGCTTCTCTTCAAAGAGAAAAATTTGATCTCGCCGTTGACTGGAACAATCCATTTAATCCTTCTAAGGGGCAGTATACTATTTTCAGATACGGTTCCAGGGACAGGGACCGCAGGGTAAAATTAAGGGTATACAGCCTTTCGGGCGATCTGGTTCAGGAATGGCCGGAGCAGACGGTTCTTAAAGACGCCTGGTACTCGCAGTCATGGGACGGAAAAAACATCCTGGGCGAAACTGTGGCGCGGGGAATGTATTTTGTGAATCTCGTGGATGTCGGAGATTATCAGGGTATAACAAGAAGAATAGCGGTAATAAAATGACGGCAAAGAAAAATATAGCAAAGAGTTTAATATTGTCCGGCCTGTTGGTTTTCGCGGGTTATCCTGTTTTTGCCGCCGGCACAGGCACGAAGGCTGCTGATTTTCTTAAGGTCAGCGCGGGCGCGCGCCCCGAAGGGCTTGGCGAGGCCTTTGTGGCCGTGGCCGATGAAACCAGCGGAATGTTCTATAACCCCGCCGGGCCGGCATACATCATTTCCCCGGAAATTCAGGCAACTCACGGGCTCTGGCTCGGAGACATGACATACAGTTACGCCGGTTATACCATGCCGACGGTTAAGGGAGCTTTTGTTTTTGCGGGGCAGTATTTTTCAGCGCCCGGAACGCCGAAGATTGTTAACGGAGTAAAATACAGCGATTTTCAGTATTACGACGCTCTCGCCGCTTTGGGATATTCATTCAAGATGAGCGAAGGCTCATCCCTGGGAATTAACCTTAAAAATATTTCCAGCCAGATAGATACCAGCCAGGAATCGGCGCTGACCGGCGATTTAGGCTTATTGTTCCGCACGCCGCAGGAAGGATTTTCTTTCGGAATAGCGGGAAGCAATCTTTTCGGGCAGATGGGGGGCGACAACCTTCCCATGACGGCGCGCGCCGGTATGGCTTTCAAGGCCAGCCTGCCTGAACATTACTCGGATATTCTGTTTTCAGTGGAAGGCGGGCAGACCAGCGGCGAGCCGGCATATCTTACAGCGGGTCTTGAGCACTGGGGCGCGAAGACCCTTGGACTGCGCGTGGGATATAAATATTTTCTTGACGACAGGCTTAACAAAAATATGTACACGCTCCCGCCGGTGCGAGGGGGAATAAGTTTAAGAATAGGAAGCATGGCCGTAGACTACGCTTATCAACCTTTTGCCGCGCTCGGCGAGACGCACCGCCTTTCCATCACCTGGAGATTATTCGGGTGGGGAGTGCAGTGGATAAAAGTCGGTGCGAAAATAAAGGCCGAACCGGCCATTTTCTCTCCCAATAGTGACGGTTCCAGGGACAGCGTGTTTTTTGTTCCGCAATCCGTTGATATAAAAGATATCAAGACCTGGCAGCTCAGCATTCTGGACTCCAACCGCAGCCTTATACGCGCGTATTCCGGCAAGGATGTTCTTCCCAAGATAATAACCTGGGAGGGCCAGATGGATGGCGGCAAGCAGGCGTCGGAAGGGAAATATTATTATTTCTTCGGCGCCGAAGGTGACGGCAGAAAACGCGCCCGTTCCGTGACCGGTGAAATAGTCATAGACCTCACCGCGCCCGACGCGTCCATAACACTGTCAAATCCGGTGCTTGCCCTTGCTCCCGACGGACTCGTAAACCCCGTCACATTCTACGCGGTGGTCGGAGATTCATATACCGTGGAGCAGTGGCAGCTGAGTATTATTAATGACAAGGGAAGGGCTATAAAGGTGTTCAAGTCAACCTATTCCTGGAATTCGGAGATACCCTGGGACGGCGTGGACGACTATTACGGCGCCGTGGTGCCCAACGGAGACTATGATGTGAAACTTTCTGTATGGGATATGGCCGGAAATAAAACAGTGAAGTTTGAAAAAATAAAGGTTTATACCGCTCCGAAGGTTGAAATAAAGGAAGTGGTCAAAGAGGTTCAGGTTAAAGAGGAAAGCAGAGGCTTGGTGGTAAATCTCGCGAGCCAGGTATTATTTGATGTTGGTAAATCCGTGCTTAAGCCGGCAGCCTCAAAAGCAATGGAAGAAGTGGTAAAACTTTTAAAGAGCTATCCCGAGAACGATGTTATGATTGAAGGGTTTACTGATTCCACGGGCAGCCGGAGCAAAAATATTGACCTTTCCAGCGCGCGGGCCTGGGCCATATACAGCCATATTGTAAAAAGCGGCGTCGCTCCCGCGAGGCTCAAAGTCAAAGGTTACGGCCCTGATAAACCCGTTGCCTCAAACAAAACAGCCGCGGGACGCGCGAAAAACCGCAGAGTTGAGATAATAATACTTAAAAAAGAGCCTGTGCCGGCCCAGCCCGGCACGGAGCAGCAGCCGACCGAAAGCCCTGCTATAACAATCCAGTAAACCAGATGCTGATTAAACTTTTAAGAATAGCGCTTATCGCTTTTACAATAGTCTGCCTGATGTTTTTAGGAGTAATAGGTATCGCCGGATTGGTTGTGGGTTCGGAACGCGTGCAGAAATCCATCGCCGTGGGCCTCAGAGGATACTTAAACAGAGAAGTAAGCTTTTCAAAAATTGTATTTAATCCATTTTCCGGCGCGGCATTCAACGGTTTCAGGATTTCAGAAAATCCGGATTTTCGTTCCGGAGAGTTTTTTAGCGCGCAAGCCGTAAAGTTTTCGTTTGGCTGGCCTATTTTCAGGGAAGAACGCTCCAGCTTCGGCAGGCTGGAGCTATTGTCCCCGGTGCTGACTCTTAAGAATCTTGAAACAGGCAAGCTTAACGCCCTGGATTTCGTTTCCTCCGTGAGGCGGGGCAAAAGCTCCATGTCAAAATATTACGGAGCTCCGGCGGCGGTGCTGGCCGACAGTTTTGCTGTTTCAGACGGGAAGATATATTTTCCGGACGGCATGGTTTTAGAAAACATACAAATCAGCGCCCGGTCCTTTTCCGTTAAGAGAAAGTTTGATTTTAATTTAGACGCTCAGCTTGTAAGCCCGGGGGATACAATTTTTCTAAATGCGTCGGGAACGGCGGATTTTCCGGGCGGCGCCCTGACCTCTCTTGCCATAAACGCCTTGGCCGGCGATGAGCCGTTGAGCCTGTCCGGTTCTGTCAGCAGGTCCGATGGGAAAGCTTATTCCTACGATTTCCTTCTCTCCGGCAAAAGAGAAGCGGTAAATAAAATATTGGCTATTCTTTCTCCGCGGGCCGCTCTTCCGGAACTTGGCGGACCGGACGATGTCAATGTAAAACTGACAGGCAAACAGGGCTCGTTTAAAGCGTTTCGCGTAAAAAAAGTGGAAAAATAGCTATAAAAAATGTAAAATAGTCGCTCATTCGGACAGGCGCGGCTTTTGCGGGCGAACCAAACATGAAAATTATCTCAGATGAAATCAGGCTTGAAGAGTTAAAGCAAATTGCTTCCGGGCTTTTTGGTAATATGTTAAAAGCTGTGGTTGATGTAAAGCACGAGTTAATCGCTGTAGATGCCGAGCTGCATTCAGATCTTGAGGCATTTTTGCTTAAAGAGGGTTCACTTCAGGAAGATGTATGGGGGATAAATATATATCCAGAGTTGCCAGGAGTGGATTTTGTTGAATTTGATTCCCTGATAAATATTCGCCCGTCTCAAGGCAATAAAATCCGCGGTATTGAAGACGAAAGAATCAAACTAAAAATCCTTGGCATAGTCAGTAAGCGGATAGTAAAATGAGTGTTCAGCATAAGGTTCTCTCCGAGGGCGGGTGGGCCGCTATGCCTTTTGTGGAGCAAATGGCCAACATAGGCAGTGAGGTTGAACGGGCGTTGAGATGGCGAGCGAAAACAAATTTTGAATACTCACGACAGGCCTTTGAGCGCGCTTTGGAATTGATTGATTTTACAATGGGCGATTCAAGAAACCTTTCCCGCCTTAAGGAAATAGCCCGTGCCAGGGAAGTTCTGGTGGATTTCTTTTTCGGTGATAACAGGTTTTCCTCAACCCCTGAGTCGTGGTCAAAATATTTCATGTATTTTGCTTATGCCGCGAGAAAAAATCGTTAGGAAATAGATATTAAGTCGCATTGTATGCGCCGCGACGGAGTTGGGTGTCGCGAATATACGGAGTGAATGGAGAGGTGCTGGAGCGGTTTAACAGGCACGCCTGGAAAGCGTGTATACCGCAAGGTATCGAGGGTTCGAATCCCTCCCTCTCCGTTTGTTTTTTTTAGGGCATAAGCCCTGAAAAAAACAACAGATAGCAGGGATGAGAACCCCGCGGCGCGAAGCGGCGCAGGGTCGCGACCGAGCGGTATGGCTTGCCGGAAGGTGTGAAGAGGCAAGCCAGCGAGGGAGTCCCTTGAGGGGAATTCAGCTAAAGTTGTAGGCGTAGGTCCTTGCTGTCCAGATTTGCCCTTTCGGTCTCATGCTTGAGTGCCTATGCTGAGTATTTGTTGCCTGATTTGGGTCAAAGAATTAACTCGGAAGACTTAACCTGATTTTTTTGGAATCAGGTTTTTTTATTTAGTAGAATTATAATCAATGAACAATCCAAAGCCAAAAGTGTCAAAAAATGTCATTGTGCTGGGGCTGGTCAGTTTTTTTAACGACTTTGCCTCCGAGATGATCTATCCCATAATACCTCTCTTCCTGACAGGCGTGCTCGGGGCTCCGGTTTCCATAGTGGGGCTGGTGGAGGGTATAGCCGAGTCCACGGCGAGTTTGCTTAAAGCTGTTTCGGGATGGTATTCCGACAGGATACGCAGGCGAAAAGAGTTTGCCGTATTCGGCTACACATTCTCAACTTTTGCAAAGCTTATGATGGCACTGGCGCAAACCTGGCCGATAGTGTTGTTCGCCCGGTTTATTGACAGGTTCGGCAAAGGCATAAGAACCTCGGCCAGAGACGCGCTTATTGCCGAAAGCTCAACCGCCGAGAATCGCGGATTTTCTTTTGGCCTGCACAGGGCCATGGATACGGCTGGCGCCGTGATAGGCCCGTTGTCGGCCATGTGGCTGCTTATATTATTCAATAATGACATCAGGAAAATATTCTTTTTCTCTTTTTTTCCGGGTTTTGCGGGGGTACTGCTTCTGCTTCTTTTTGTCAGGGAGGCAAAAAAAGACAATGCCGGCAAGCAAGCCGTAAAGATCGCGTGGAGAGAGCTTGATCCGTCGTTTAAGATATTTCTTTTGGTTACCGTTGTATTTTCTTTAGGCAACAGCTCGGACGCGTTCCTTATTTTAAGAGCGAAAGGGTTGGGGCTTTCCATATTCTATACCATATTCGCCTATGTGGTTTTTAACCTCTCGTATTCATTGTTTTCCCTGCCGGCGGGAATGATAAGCGACAGGGTCGGGCCAAGAAAAGTGTTGTTCATCGGATTTTTGGTTTTTTCTGCCATATATATGATGTTTGGCCTTGTAAATAATGGGGCCTTTGTCTGGATTCTTTTTCCGCTTTACGGAGTATACATGGCCATGACCGAAGGCGTGGGAAAGGCCTATATAGCTAATCTTGTCCCGCAGGAGAGGTCCGCCACGGCCTTTGGGGTTTATCAGACAGCGGTCGGTATAGCAACATTTTTCGCCTCGCTTATTGCGGGCCTGCTGTGGACTCATGTTTCGGTAAGAGCGCCTTTCGTGTTTGGCGGAGCTATGGCGTTGCTTTCGGCGGTTTTGTTCGCGGGACTGCATGGAAAGATGGCTCGCAGGCCTTAAGGATTGATTTTAGGTTTAGAAGTTTGTATAATCAGCCTTCCAGCTCACCCGAAGTCTAATCAAAATCTGGGTTTAAGGGCGCATTTAGTTTAGTGTATATAGTATAACTTCTGTTATGGGCCGGTAGTTTCCGCCACTGAAGCATCGGCGGACCCGCCAAAGATTCTAAGGCGGGCCAGCCCGCCAAAGATTCTAAGGCGGGCCAGCCCGCCAAAGAAGTAGTGGCGGGCAGCTGGGACTGATTGATGGTTTCACAGTTAACTTTTCTAAGAGTATTTAGTATAGCTTCTGTTATGGGCCGGTAGTTCAGCTGGGAGAACGCATCGTTCGCAACGATGAGGTCGAGGGTTCGAATCCCTTCCGGTCCATTTTTTCGAAGAAAAAATGGGATGGAGCACGCCAATAGTTTGGCGTGCGTATGGGATTCGAAGACCGCAGCGATGTGCGAGTTTTCTGCCGCAGGCGGAAAGGCGAGCACCGCGAGGGGCGGGTCGCGAAAATTCGCCGTCAGGCGAATTATTTGTGACAGAATCCATTTTCATAAACGGGTCCTTGTTTCTGCTACAAAATCCAATCTTCGGCTGCAAATATAAAATGTTTTCCTCAAGTAGCCTTGCTACTCATCGTCAAAAATTTTTTATTTTCGCTCGAACCTTGTGTTTTTTGCTACGAAACCGGGCCCGTTTGTGAAAATGAAATAAACTGATAACAGGTAAAGGAAGTGGATGAAAAGTGAGATGCTTGCCAAAACCATTGAGAAGTTTTTGCAAGGTTGTGAATCAGACTTCAATAAACTGTTTTTTTGTCTTATAACTTAAAGCTTACAACTTGTAAACTTTAAGCTCACAATTCAATACTTGCCATCGGAGCCAGCATGTCATATGTAGTCTTAGCCAGAAAATACAGGCCCAAAAACTTTGACCAGATTGTCGGCCAGGAACATGTATCCAAAACCCTGAAAAACGCCATTTCTGAAAATCGTGTCGCGCACGCGTATCTTTTTTCCGGGCCCAGGGGAGTCGGCAAGACCACTACGGCAAGGATACTTGCCAAATCCTTAAACTGCAAGCAAGGCCCTACTCACGATCCCTGCGGCCATTGCCCGAACTGCGTTGAGATAGCCGCTGGAACAAGTGTGGATGTTCAGGAGATAGACGGAGCCTCAAACCGCGGCATTGACGAGATAAGGGCTTTGCGTGATAATGTCAAATTCGCGCCGGCCTCTTCAAAATACAAAATATATATAATAGACGAGGCCCACCAGATAACCGACGCGGCTTTTAACGCCCTGCTTAAGACGCTTGAAGAACCTCCGGAGCATGTTGTTTTCATTCTGGCCACGACCGAATCGCAGAAAATTCCTCTTACCATACTTTCCCGCTGCCAGCGGTACCGTTTCAGGCTCCTGTCTTCCAAAGAGATAATGGATTCGCTTCAGCGGCTCGTAGAGGCCGAGAGTTTCCGCATTGAGCCCGCGGCCCTGCAGACCATCACCACTTCGGCCGGCGGTTCTTTAAGAGACGCTTTGAGCATGCTTGACCAGGCGGTTTCATTCGTGTCGGGCGAAGTAAAGCTCGGAGACATGCAAAGCCTGCTCGGTTTCCTTCCTAAAGAAATAATTTATTCCACCATAGACGCGCTTTCAAAAAACGACAGTGCGAAACTGCTTTCAATCATTAAGGAGATAAGCGAACAGGGTTACAGCCTTCTGCAGTACGCCAGAGACCTGCGCGAACACTTAAGATACCTGATGATCCTAAGCCTCAACTCTTCGGTCCTTGAAGTGACCCCTGACGAGTTAAAAGAGCTTGAGAAGAGAAAAACAATTTTTTCGGTTCCCTGGCTTATTCGTTCGGGGCACATGCTTTCCCGCGCGCTTGACGAACTGCGCTGGAGCGAACAGCCGAGGCTTGTTTTGGAACTTCATATGCTAAGGCTTGCCCAGCCGTTTGAGTCGGTTAAGGAATTAATTGAGAGAATTGAATCTCTTGAAAAGAATGTTTCGGCGGGCGGCTACAGCGTTTCCGAACCCGCCCCTGAAGAGAAATACGAGGCCGCGGCTCCCGCGCCGTCCGCGGGTTCCGAGCCCAAACCTTCCCAACCGCCCGCGCGGGCCACTCAGTCGGCCGCGCCGTCCGATATAGCCAGGATGTGGCAGGATATAGTGCGCGAGCTTAAAGCGGAGAGGCCCAGGATAGGCAACATGCTTGACGGCAGTTTGGCTAAAAGCATCACTGGAAACAATTTTATTATCGGCGCGGTCAGCAATTTTCAGCAGGACGGCATTAAGAATAATCAGGCTGTCATTGAAGACGCTGTTGAGAAAAAGGCAGGGCGCAGGCTCGGCCTCCAAATCCAGATAGTCAGTGTCAAACCTCAGGAAACCGTGGTTGAAGAAGAAGTCATTGTTGAAGATGAGGCGGTTGAGGCCCCTATTAAAGAAGTTTTTCAGGTTGAAGCCGATTTGACCGACACCAAAGGCGAGCTCCCTAAGGGAATAAATAAGGTTTTAAACAAGTTTCCGGGCAAGGTAGTTAAAAAAAGCAGCGAAAAACCGGCATAAAATATGAACAGGCCGCAGGCAATTGAAAGATTAATAGAGTCGCTCCGCAGGCTCCCGGGCGTTGGCCCCAAAATGGCCGAGCGCCTGAGTTATTTTCTCCTGAAATCACCGCAGATTGAAGTCAACGAGTTGATTGAAGCTATAAGGCAGGCAAAAGATTCTCTCCGCGTCTGCGCCCGTTGCTACAATTTAAGCGAGAAAGACCCCTGCGCTATATGCACGGACCCTAACAGGGCTCAGGACATTCTTTGTATAGTAGAGACCCCGCAGGACCTTCTGGCTCTCTCGCAGGTTAAAAACTATAACGGGCTTTATTTCGTGCTTGGCGGCGCCCTTTCGCCTCTTGACGGGGTCGGTCCCGGCGAGATACGGGTCCGGGAGTTGATTAATAGATTAAAAAAAGATAAAATACAGGAACTCATTATTGCAACGGACACGGACTCAAAAGGCGAAACCACGGCTTTATACCTGGCAGAACAGATTAAACCACTTGGAATAAGAGTTACCCGCCTTGGTTACGGCCTTCCTGTCGGAGGGGATTTGGAGTACGCAGACGAGATTACCCTCTCCCGGGCTTTGGAAGGCCGCCGCGAAATGCTGTAAATCAAATTTGAATGCCTTCAGAGGTTACCTTTGAGCAGAATAATTTTTGTTTGCTTGATTTTTGCCGCTATTATTACGCTTCAAACTGAAATTTACGGCGCTGAGCAGGGCGAACAGCAGCAGCCGCCTGCCGACGCTAACGCCGAGATTCAGGAATACATTAAGAAGTACGGCTATACGGACAAATCCAGTTCAACGGTTGCCGCGCAGCCCATTCCGATGATTCAGTCAGACCAGCCCCAGCCGGCCGGCGGAGCGCCCAAGGACCTCGCGGGCAGGGTAAAGCTTTATGTCAACAAGCTCGGGTCAACAGCTCAGATATCTGATCAGACTTTCGGAAAAAACCAGCTTGTAAAGCTCGGCTCAAAAGCGGTGCCGCACCTGAACGACTATCTGCTGAAAGATAAAAGAACCTATGTGAGAATTCAGATAGCTAGAGTTCTTGGAATAATAAAAGACGAGCTCGCGATTCCTTCGCTGGAAGCCGCCGCGGCCAGCCAGTACCCGGCGCTCAATAAAACCTGCGTTGAGGCGATAGCTGGCATAGGCGGCAGGTTTTCGGAAGAATCGCTCTCGCGGATAGAGTCTTCAACAAAGGACGAAGCGATTTTAGCCGCCATCAAAGAAGCAAAAGAAAAACAAAAAAAACAAATTAAATAAAAGGAGCGGCCACATGGCAGAGAAAAAGATGATTGAAATCCGCTGGCACGGACGCGGCGGACAGGGCGCCAAGACAGCGGCGTTGTTGTTTGCGGAGACAGTGCTTGCGACTGGTAAGTATGTGCAGGCTTTCCCGGAGTACGGACCGGAAAGAATGGGAGCGCCGGTGCAGTCTTTTGACCGCATAAGCGACAGCCCCATTACGGTTCATTGCGCGGTTACGGAGCCGGATTTTGTTGTTATTCTGGATCCAAGCCTCATGGATTCCGTGCCGGTAACAGACGGGATCGGCGGAAAGGGGAAAGTTATTGTCAATACATCTTTCTCCGTTGAAGATACCGCCAAACATCTGGGCATTCCTTCCAGCCAGGTTTATGTGGTCAACGCCTCCCAGATAGCGGTTGAAACTATCGGCATGAACATACCCAACACCCCGATGTTCGGAGCGCTTGTCAAAGTAGTCGGAGATTTAAACCTTGAGAGCGTTTTAGACGACACTAAGAAAAAACTTGAGCTGAAGTTCCGCCACAAACCCCAGGTTATAGAGGGCAACCTTCAGTCTATCCGCAGGGCGTTCAACGAAGTGCAGGGCGCCTAATAATATACAAGCGCGCTCCGGCCTTTTAAAAGCCGGGGAAGGCGATGCCAAATTAATACAGGAGAATGAAAAGTGAAAACCAGGGAAAAAGAAAAGAAACTATCATGGAAAGAATTACCGGATGGCGATCTTCTTGAAGCCGGTACGGCCGCGAAGTTTATCACGGGCGACTGGCGCACCGAGAAACCGGTGTGGGACGGCGGCAAGTGCATAAACTGCATGTTCTGCTGGATCGCCTGCCCCGACTCGTCAATCATAGTCAAAGACGGCAAAATGACAGGTATAGATTTTGAACACTGCAAGGGCTGCGGAATCTGCGCGAAAGAATGCCCGGTAAAACCCGTAAAAGCGATTATTATGGAAGCAGAAAAGAAATAAGGAGAAATTAAATGGTTCTTACAACTAATCCAAAAGGAAAAATAGTAGCCAAGACCGGCAATGAAGCCATGGCCGAAGCTATGCGCCAGATCGCTCCCGATGTCGTCGCGGCTTACCCGATTACACCGGCAACGGAAATAGTTCAGATTTTTTCGCAGTTTGTGGCAGACGGCGTGGTTCCTACGGAGTATGTGGCCGTGGAAAGCGAGCATTCGGCGATGTCGGCCTGTATAGGCTCGTCAGCCGCCGGCGCACGCACCATGACCGGCACCTCCTCGCAGGGCCTTGCGCTTATGTGGGAGATGCTTTACATAGCCGCCGGCCTGAGGCTCCCGATAGTGATGGCCGTTGTTAACCGCGCGCTTTCAAGCCCTATAAACATTCACGGCGACCAGTCGGACACCATGGGCGCTCGCGACGCGGGATGGATTCAGATATATTCCGAAAACTCGCAGGAAGCTTATGATAATATGATTCAGGGCATGAAAATAGCCGAGCAGGCAAAGCTTCCCACGATGGTCACGACTGACGGATTTATCATCAGCCATTGCATGGAAGTCGTTGAAACCATGCCGGATGATATGGTAAAGAAATTCGTGGGTGAATACAAGCCCGAGAGAGCGCTTCTTGATGTTAAAAAGCCCTATACGCTCGGAGCACTTGACCTTCAGGACTACTACTTTGAACACCGCTACCAGCTGGCGGACGCGATGAACAAATCAAAACAGATAATACTTGATGTCGCCAAAGATTTTGAAAAGGAATTCGGCAGAAAATACGACTTGTACGAAAAATACCGCATGGACGACGCCGAGGTCGCGCTTGTCATTATCGGTTCCGCGGCAGGCACCTCCAAAGTCGTAGTAGACGAGCTCAGAGAGAAAGGCGTTAAAGCCGGCTTGATAAAGATAAGGGTTTTCCGCCCGTTCCCGCATCAGGAGCTTGCGAAAGACCTTGCCAATGTTAAAGCCGTCGCTGTTTTAGACCGTTCGGATTCCTGCGCGGCAAGCACCGCCCCTCTTTACGCCGAGGTTACATCGGCGCTCTTCACCCATTCAGGCGGCAAGGCTCCCAAGGTTGTAAACTATGTTTACGGCCTCGGCGGCAGAGACATAACGCTTGAGCATGTCGGCGAAGTCTTTGACAGGCTTGTAGAGATAAAAGACGGAGCTAAGGTCGGCGAAATTCTGAAATATATTAATCTGCGATAAAACTTAATCGTCAAGCCCGTCTTTTCGGCGGGCAAGGAGAAGAAAGATGGCTAATTTAAAAGAATTATGTAAAAAAGAAGATTTGCTGACCGGCGGACACCGCCTCTGCTCAGGCTGCGGAGCCGGCGCCATTGCCCGTCAGGTGCTGCTTGCCGCCGATACGCCCGTAGTTATCGGAAGCGCGACAGGCTGCCTTGAGGTTTCCACCACAATATTCCCTTACAGCGCGTGGAAAGTCCCTTTCATTCACTCGGCGTTTGAAAACGCCGGCGCGACCATGAGCGGAGTGGAATCGGCCTACAGAAGCCTGCTCAAACAGGGCAAGCTTAAAGGCGACATAAAGTTCATAACCTTCGGCGGTGACGGCGGAACCTACGATATCGGCCTCCAGTCCCTTTCCGGAGCCATGGAACGCGGACACAAGATGCTTTATATCTGCTACAACAACGAAGCCTACATGAACACCGGTATTCAGAGAAGCGGCGCAACGCCTCTGGGAGCCCACACAACGACCGCTCCGGCCGGAAAAGTTAAACAGGGCAAGGAACAGAACCGCAAAGACCTGACCGCGATAATGGTTGCCCACGAGATACCTTATGTCGCGCAGTCTGTCGTCGGGCACTGGAATGATTTTATTTCTAAAGTTCAGAAAGCTCTCGCTACCGACGGCCCTTCATTTATAAATGTGCTTCAGCCCTGCCGCCTGGGCTGGGCCTACAAACCCGAAGATACCATGGTGCTCGGCAGAATGGCAGTTGAGACATGCATGTGGCCGGTTTATGAAGTCGTTAACGGCGAATACAAGCTCAGCATGAAGCCGAAAGAGAAAAAGCCCATCGTTGAATTCCTTAAACCCCAGGGCAGATTTAAGCATTTGTTCAAACCCGAGAATAAGGGAATCCTTGACGCAATGCAGATAGAGGTTGACCGCAAGTGGGAAAAATTGCTAAAATTGTGCGGCCAGGCGTCATAAGCGGTAAGTTTAAATTAGATTGAAATTTGACTGCTTCCCTGGAAACGCAGTTATGCTGTCTTGAAAACTTTTATGAGCCCAACCGTGTTCCGAAAAGGTGAATATCGTTTCTTTTTCTTTTCGCGTGAAGAGAAAAGGCTGCATGTTCATGTGCAGTCCTCAAAAGGCGAGGCGAAATTTTGGATTGATCCGATCGTTTCCCTGGCCGAGAATTACGGGCTGTCTGCGCGGGAGCTTTTGAAAATTCAGGAAATAGTCAAGGAGCATGAAAGTGAAATCAGGAGTAGCTGGAAAAAACATTTCAGGCGCTGAAGTCCTGGATATTACTCCGCGGGGGTTGTGGCTTTTATGCGCCGGCCATGAGTATTTTTTGAGATACGAGGATTTCCCGTGGTTTAAAGATGCAAGGGTAAGCGATATAGCTGAAGTTAAGGTTGTTCATTCACAGCATTTGTACTGGCCTAAATTAGATATTGATTTGAGTATCAAGTCACTTTCAAATTTAGAGAATTATCCTCTGATTTTCAGGTAATTCCGTGCCGGTTAAAATAAATATCGTTGCAAACATTCTGGTAGCCGCAGCGCGAGGGATAACGAGCGCGAGACAGCGGCGGGCGCGAGAAGTGAGCGCCCGGCTCAACGGCAGGTGGAGTTTACTCCACCGTTGAGCGGTTAAAATAAATATCGTTGCAAACATTCTGGTGTAGCTCAACGGTGGAGCATCCCGCTGTTAACGGGAGGGTTGTAGGTTCGAATCCTACCACCAGAGTATATCCCAAGTTAACTCCTAATCGGAGTGAACTTGGGATATTTATTTCTCTGGTGGAGCAAGCCAACTGCTTGGGCGCATGCCGAGAGTTAAATGCCTGAATGGCATTTGGGAACTGGAGGCGAGATAATGCGCGGGTTCGAGTTCGTGAGAACCCGGGCTTTCAATTGCTAACTAAAATAATGCAATTGAAAGGCGGTAGGATTCGAAAGGCGGAGCGATGTTTGAGTTTGAGCGAAGCGAAAGGCTCAAACCGCGAGAAGTGGGTAGGGGAAACCGCGGAGCGGTGTCCCGCTGGGATATGTGATGGAAGGGGTGCCCGCGAGAAATTTGCGTCAGCAAATTTACTTGTGACCGAGTCCCCGCCAACGGCGGGCATCCTACCACCAGAGTTTTGGTTTCGGGGATTATTCTCTACTGCGAGATTAATCTTTCAGCTGCAACTTTAAGAAACTTTGCCTTTCGTAGCGTTGCTACGCCGCGGCAAAGTTTCTTTTTGTTTCGCTTGAAATCTTAATCTCTCGTTACGCGAATAACCCCCGAAACCAAAACTCAAGTGACAAGATTTGACTACAACCCGCAGGGTTGCAGGGCTGCTGAGCGAGGAATAACGAGCTCGTGATAGCAGTGGGGCGCCTATCCTGACGAATAGGTCAGGATAAGACAGGCGCGGGAGAGTGTCGGCACGAGCCCTGGACCGAAGGGGAGTCGGTGAGCGCCCCGCCCCGAAGCCCCCAAGAGGATGGGTGAGGGGAGAAACTCCTACCACCAGAGTTTTGACTTTTAAGTCCGTCGATAAAACGATTGAATATGTGTGGTTTTCTTTTTTTTGTATTTATTGGGAAATTTATATGTGGATATAGTAATATTTATTGAACTTGATTTCGTGCTATTTTACTGATACAATTCTCGAACAGAACGAGCTGGTAATAAGATATAGCAAAAAAAGGGTTTGCAATGAGATTTGGAATAGGAAAGAATGTCGTTTTTGTAATATTATTGTCTATATTGATGTATGTGAACGCTGGCGCTGAAGTCAATCAATTTGATCCCACTCAATTTACTGATAAATTCAAGAAAGAAATTGATTTGGATGGGGATGGTAGGAATGAAAAAATAAGAGTCAGTTATGAGCAGGAGGAAAACCGGAATGTTACATTTCTATATATAAATGACAAAAAAGCTGCAAAAATCGTATGGAACCCTTACAGTTTCTACAAAATAATAGATATTGATAAAAATGACAAATTTGTGGAAATAGAGACATATTGTTATGGTAAAAGCTATGATAATACAGTAAAATTGTTGTCATTCGATAGAAATATAATAGTCGATATGGGGGCTATTGAAAAATCGTATAAGATTGTGGCTGATGGTACAGGGATAGTAAAGGGAGCTATTAGGGCGAATTTATTATCTGGCGAGATGTTTACTCCGATGTATAGGCTTACAAAAGAACACTTACTTGAAGAAATTACGACAAATAGTAACCAATATGATGTTGACATTGATGTGGTGTTGAAAAAACCGATTCAGCTTCAAGTTTCGCCTATAGATGCTCGCATAGCTTGTACTTTTAAGACAGGAGATAAAGCAAAAATTATTAAAACGGATAAGATTGAATGGTGTATGATAGAAAACACGGATGGCTTGAAGGGATGGTTTGCAATCGATAAGTTTCATATTATTCGGGGTATAGGAATGAGCACTGCAGAAGTATTTGATGGCTTATATAAAATGAAGAGTGTAGATTTAAATGGTGATGGAAAAGAAGAAAATGTTTATATTATCGAGGCTAAGGGTGACATCCTTGTTGTTAATAATGCCTATCTCCCGGTGGTTGGGACTGGTTCCACTTGGGGCTTTGTTGATATAGATAAAAGTGATAAATATATAGAAGTAGCAATGGATGATGAGGGGCCCAGTGATGATTACAGCACAAGTTTCTATTATTACAATGATAGTGAATTTGTTCCCATGGGCACAGTTGGTGGTTTACTCAGATACGGAGTAGTTATTGATGGTTCGGGTACTTTTGATTCCCATGAAAGAGGAAATATACTGCATACATGGTTCTATAAACAAAGAAATAGGCTAAATCAAGATCATAAGGTTGAACCAATTCAGCAAGGTGTTATTGAGATGAATACAAAGGTCGCTATATTAAAAGAGCTTAAGCTTCAAAAAACGCCATATGACTCTCGAATTAGTTTGGTGCTAATGCCTGGAGACAAGGCTACAATTACTATGACAGATGATAAAGAATGGTGCCTTGTTGAAAATATTAATGGTGAAAAAGGCTGGTTTAGTATAAACTATTTAAGGGAATATCCCGGGGACTATTTTGAAGGTTTATGTTTTGCAGATTAGAGTATTTATGGGTAGGAATGTATGAATAAAAAAAACATTGTGCTGTGGTATCTTTTCGCTGCAAGTTTATTCGTCTTGCAAGGACTATATGCTGAGGATTGGCTTGCGAAATATGACAACATTGGAGAAAAAAGTATCGAAGAACTTCGTCTTTTGAAAAACGAAATTTATGCAAGGCATGGAAAGATGTTTGATAATAGTGATTTAAATCAGTATTTTTCTAGCCAGGTTTGGTATAAACCTGACAAGAACTTTAGTGATAGTAGGTTGTCGGGTCGGGAAAAGGATATCATTGTAAATATTGTCACTCTTGAAGATAAGCAGGAGCAATCTCAATCCGCATCGAGAATCAGGGTATTGGAAGACAAGGTGTCAGAATTAGAAAAACAATTATATGGTCTTGAAATTCACCAAGCCGAAATCGAAAAACCAAATAGAGAAAAGGATGATCGAAGGAAGAGGCTGAAGGAAAATTACAAGCCAACCCAGACTTCAGTCATAATATGGGTTGATAAAGACAACACTATTCATATGGGTGATATCAAAAATGATACAGGAAGTAATGCCATGTTGGTTATTATCTACAATGGGAATACCGTTTACGAATCCGGTGGAGTAGCGAAATCATTTAAGTACAAAAATGATAAAAAAGGTGTTTACACTGTATATTTGGAACAGTTTATCGATGGTGGTTATAAAGTAATTAGTAATGTTGTGAGTTATAAGATTAAATAGGTTCTCTATGAAGAAGACATTCTTGGTTATTGCTGTTATAATATTGAGCCAATTATCTGTCAAATGCTATGAGGGTAATAAACCATTTGATACTCAAATACAGAAGCTTGAAAATAGAGTGACGGAAATAGAGATAAAAGTTAAATGGCAAAAAGTTAAGCAAGTTGGCATAGAAAGGAAAATACTTGAAAAGTTGCATGATCCAGCGCCATTTATTCGTCTTTGGGTAGATGATGAAGGAACCCTGAATAGAGATGTCTTAGATGAGGATATAATAAATCATAGTATTAGCTGGGTTATTGTTGATGCAAAAACTGACGCTCATAGACTCACTAGGAATGCTGCAACTAGTACTCAGTTTAGGTTTCCAAGCCCTGGTAAGTATAAAGCATATATGAGTTGTTATTTTGGTGATGGATATAAGAGAATAAGCGATATCGTGACATTTAAAATACCTTAGGTTAAAGCATTTAGTAGTTAAGGATTCAAAATATTCAATGTAGAATTTCGCTTGCCATTGTAATTACGGTAAGCCTTTTTTTTGATTCATGTGTCAGATATATTCAATGGCAAGATCTCAAAAATAATGACATAACTGATGAGGATAGAATTTCAGATGAAATAATGGGTAAGTTGGATAAACTTAAAAAGCTTAAATAAATAATATTTTATCAAAGAGAAACGGATTTTTATGAAAATTATTATCAAACATATCGTCCAAAGTATTTTCTGGCTCATTATATTTTCAATAGCATGTATCCTTATTGTATTCATGCTAAGGAAAATAGAGCATAATTCAAATACAAAATATAGAGACTATGCTAACGAAATTGTGCAAAATCTTGCCGCAGTAAGAACGGGCACTACAATTACGATACCAAATAGATTTAATATTCAATATTTGATTTTGACAGAAGGTTATTCATTAAGTGAACAATTTCTGATGCAAACAGGCAAGGTAGATCAGGGTTTGGCAAAATCAATTGCTAAATATAACCAGGAAAACGATGGTGTATTCCTTCTGTTGGTTAAAAATAGAAAAGTTGTTGCCTTAAAACAGTTCCCTGGAAAATTTAACCTTCATAATAAAGCCTATGTAGTGCAAAGTCAAAATCAGTTTAGTTTTAAGGTGGAACAGGATAAAAATAATCTCAATAAAACAACTATATTTGAAATTCAATAGCTTTGAAAGATCTTCATTATTATTTTCCGGTTGTGTGAAATATATATTCAAACATTGCAGATACATTGTATTATTAAGGTGTTTTATCGTATAGTATTCTTAAAATAGGTTCGAACATCGTTTTATAATGGGAGTATAGTCCGAAGAAACCCCCTAAAGGGGTTCTTTCGGACTATTTTGTTGTTAGGGTGCGAGACTACAACCCGCAGGGTTGCTGAGCGAGGAATAACGAGCTCGTGGTAGCAGTGGGGCGCCTATCCTGACGAATAGGTCAGGATAAGACAGGCGCGGGAGAGTGTCGGCACGAGCCCTCGCCCGAAGGGGAGTCGGTGAGCGCCCCGCCCCGAAGCCCCCAAGAGGATGGGCGAGAGGGAATCCTGCTACCAGGGTTTTGATGATATTATAGGGATATTTCATTTGGAATACTCTTGACATATGTATAAAGGTATGGTAATATACCCATATGAATAAGACGGTATTCGATTGGGATCCAAAGAAAGACGAAGTAAATCTTAGCAAGCATGGTATATCTTTCTTTGACGCGCAATTTGCGTTTGCCGATCCTCATCGCGTTATTCTTGAGGACTTAGAGCATAGTAAAGATGAAAAGAGATACTATTGCATTGGGAAGGTAGACAAAGGCATCATAACGGTCCGTTTCACTTATAGGGGCAATATAATAAGGATAATTGGAGCCGGTTATTGGAGAAAAGGGAGGTCATATTATGAAGAAAAAAATAAGCTACACAAATGAGCCAATGAACTTTAAAGAAGTGAAGGACTTTTTGCCGGCTCCGGAGCATTTTGCGTTCAAGGAAAAGAATGTTAAGGTAACGATTACACTTAGCCAAAACAGCGTTGATTTTTTCAAGAAATATGCCAAAAAATCACATGGGCATTATCAGACAATGATAAGGAAAATAATTGATTATTATGTCATGCATCATGCCGCTTGATGTGCAACTCAGATAATTGCTGATTAGGAATACTTCTTATTAATTGCAAATTCAATGTGTTGTCTGCAAATGATTGTCTTGAAATAAGTTCGAACATCGTCCCATGATGGGAGTTTTGGTTTCGGGGATTATTCTCTACTGCGAGATTAATCTTTCAGCTGCAACTTTAAGAAACTTTGCCTTTCGTAGCGTTGCCGGCACCCCCCTCTACTACCATCCCAGTGGGGGAGCATTCAAATGCTCCCCCCTATGCCATGCGGCAAAGTTTCTTTTTGTTTCGCATGAAATGCTACGCGAATAACCCCCGAAACCAAAACTCAAGTGACAAGCCTTGACTACAACCCGCAGGGTTCAAGCCCCCTAAATTCATTTGGATTATTTGCTTCGGCGCGATAAAATAAATATAATGCTCTCTGACAAAGCAAATCCACTGGCACATCAGGAGCTTGAAATGGCGGAAACTAAAAAACGCGAGAAGTGGGGATCCAAGTTAGGTATCATTTTAGCAGTGGCTGGCAGTGCGGTTGGGCTGGGCAACTTCTTAAGGTTTCCGGTGCAGGCGGCCAATAACGGCGGCGGCGCATTCATGATTCCGTATTTCGTAGCTCTGCTTCTAATGGGTTTGCCGCTTATGTGGATAGAATGGACTTTGGGGAGGTTTGGAGGCGGTTTCGGGCATGGGACCGCGCCGGGCATTTTTCATTCCATGTGGAGCAAGAACCGTTTTATTAAATACTTCGGCATTGTGGGAATATTCGGGCCGATAGTCATACTGATTTACTATACATATATAGAGTCATGGCTGCTCGGCTACGCGTTTTTCTCGCTGACCGGCGCCCTGGGAAAGGTAGCCGGAACCGACGGGATGCAGGCGTTCCTGAGGGGGTACCAGGGTATAGAATCAAACAGCCATTTCTCAGGAATAGGCACTGCATATTTTTTCTTCATAATAACCTTTATTTTAAACATAACCGTCATTTACAAGGGGTTGAAGGGAGGCATTGAGAAATTCTGCACAAAAGCGCTTCCGGTGTTGTTTCTGCTCGGTATAATCATTGCCGCCAGGGTATTGACGCTCGGCACGCCTGATTTGGAAAAACCTGAATGGAACCTTTTAAACGGGCTTGGGTTTTTATGGAACCCTGATTTCGGCAGGCTTCTTGACGCCAGGGTGTGGCTGGCCGCGGCCGGCCAGATTTTCTTCACCTTAAGCGTCGGCATTGGCGTAATCCTCACCTACGCCAGTTACCTTGATAAATCGGACGATGTCGTGCTTTCAGGGGTTGCTTCATCGGCCACCAATGAGTTTGCCGAAGTGATACTCGGCGGGAGCATAATCATCCCCGCGGCCTTCGTTTTTTTTGGCCCGGGTGAAATAATGAATATAGCCAAAAGCGGTTCTTTTAATCTTGGCTTTGTCACTATGCCGCTGATTTTTGAAAAGCTCTGGCTGGGCCAGTTTTTTTCCTTCCTGTGGTTCGCGCTGCTTTTCCTCGCGGGAATAACTTCGTCCATTTCCCTCGCTCAGCCGGCGGTTTCGTTTCTTGAAGACGAGTTCAGTGTGTCTAAAAGAGACGCGGTTCTGCTGTTTGGAACCATTACTTTCATCCTCTGTCAGCCGGCTGTCTTCCTGCTGGCAAACGGGGTTGTGGATGAACTGGATTTCTGGGGCGGAACCTTTTGCCTGGTGCTTTTCGCGACGATAGAAACCGTGCTTTTCTCGTGGGTCTTCGGCATAGACAAGGCCTGGGAGGAGATACATCACGGCGCCGCCATGAAGATACCAAAGATATATAAATTCATTGTCAAATATGTCACTCCGGTTTTCCTCATTGTTATTCTTGCAAGCTGGTTCTATCAGGACGGCATCTCCACCATACTGATGAAGAATGTTCCTGCCGCGAATAAGCCGTATGTCCTGATGACGCGGTTTATGCTGTTCGGCATGATAGCGCTTCTTGGGGTTTTCGTGAATGTGGCGTGGAGGAACAGAAACAAGGGCCTTCCCGCCGAGGGGGTAAAGCCATGACACTCGCGGGCTGGATTTTCTTCGCCGTTTCATGGACACTGATACTTGGCGCCGCGGTTTATTGTTTCTTCAGGATTTTGAAAGACGATAAGAGTTCGCCTGAAAACAAGTGACCGAACACTGGGGCCAGCCAGGAGATCCTGAAATATCGTACCGGTGTCAGGCAGTCTGACACCGCTGCGGGGTTGTCCAATCAAAGACTGAAAAGGATGTCTGATGAGCGATAAATACGCTGATATTTTCGGCAGTAATTTTGAAAGAATATTCGTGTCGCTGATTTCGGTCGCGGCTGGGGTAACTCTCGTCTATCTGGCGGCAAACGGCCCATTGTTTTTTGGCCTTATCAAATACAAAACAGCTGAAATCATTAATAATCAGCTGATCGGGCAGGATGCCGTGAACATGTTTCTGATAAGCCCCATTTTAATATTTGGCGGGATTACGCTTTACCTGAAAAAACCGATTTCAAGATATCTCCTGATTTCAACCCCGTTGTTCCTTATTTACTACGCGTTAAGCTATACAATAGGATGGGAATGGAGTTCGCCGCAATATTTGGGGAATAGTGAAGCATTTACTTTTCACTTCCTCTTCGTATTGATATCTTCGCTCATAATCCTTCTATACTCTTTATCAATTTTTCCCAAAAACGCGGAAACATGTTTTAAGAAAAACAGCCTGATAGTATACTCCGCCCTGTTTACGGTTTTTCTTCTTATATTTGCTTCAATGTGGCTGAAGGAAGTTAATGAGGTAATTACAACCGGAACCGCGCGCGGATACGGGCTTGCGCCGGCAGCTTTCTGGCTTGTCAGGATCTTTGATCTCGGTTTTTCAATTCCCCTGGGATTGATAAGCGTATATTTGCTCTGGACAAGGCCAAAGACAACCTACTCGGTGCAGTTTTTGTTTTATGGTTTCTTTCTTACTATGATAATCGCGGTCAATGCAATGGGGATTGTTATGTATATAAATCATGACCCGACCTTCCTGTTGCGGGACCTTGTGGTATTTCTTGCCCTTGCCGCGATAATTGCGGCCGGTTTTGTATATGTTGTCAGAAATTATAAAGAACAGATAAATTAACACATCTATCATATTGTAATGCTATGCATTGAAAAGGGATATATCCTTGAAATGATAGAACATCCGAACCAAGAAAAGTATAAAGGCCAAAAAATGTCAATTATTAGAGAAAATGAACATGCCTATTTGGTGCCATTGTTTAAAATGAAAAAGAAGTATTTTTGAAAACCATAATACTAAGCCGAAAGGTTATAAAGATTTACATTAAAGTACCGCTGAATAAACGGTGTCGCCTTGACTTTTTCTTTCGCAGGTGACGCTGGGCTTATTGTGTAAAAGGATAGGTCATGAAAAAGATAGTCGCAATAATGGGAAGTCCCAGAAAAAGTGAAACATTTAAGGTTCTTGAAAGGACACAGAAGAAACTTGATGAATTTGAAAAAACTGAATTTGAATACATAATTTTAAAGGAAAAAAACTTGCATGCATGTGTCGGGTGTTTTAACTGCCTTACAAAAGGCGAGGAATATTGCCCGCATAAGGATGATAGGGATTTGCTGATCGCTTTATTGGATAACGCGGATGGAGTTATTTTTGCAGTCCCAAATTATGCTCTGCAGGTGCCTGCGCTAATGAAGAATTTCCTTGATAGGCTGGCATTTGTATTTCATCGTCCCAGATTTTTCAATAAGTCATTCCTTGCAATAATAACTCAGGCAGTTTACGGAGGAGATAATATAGCCAAATATCTTAAGGAAGTCGCAAGTTTTTGGGGTTTTACAAATGCGCAGGCACTGGTTCTTACATTTTTGCCGGAGACAAATGATAGAACCTTGTCGGAAGAGCAGAAAATTGAAAACAACATTTCAAAGGCCGTAAAAAGATTTCATGGAGTTTTGAATCATTCAAAAAATATGGTTCCCTCGTTTGGTAAGTTGTTCTTGTTCAGGCTTGTCCGTACATCAATCAAAAAAAATATTAAAAATACATTGAAAGATTATAAATATTTTAATGAAAATGGCTGGTTTGAAAGCTCGTATTATTATCCAGTCAAGTTGGGTTTATCAAAGCGGGCTGTAGGTTTTATGGCGGAAATAATCGGAAATTACATATCAGATAAAAAGAAAAAAGAGTTAGCTAAAAAAGAATAAGACGGAAGGTTATTCGTTAAGTGAACAATTCCTGATGCAAGCAGGCAAGCAAGATAGATCAGGGTTTGGCAGAAAAAATTGCTAAATATAACCAGGAAAACGATGGCGTATTCCTTCTGCTGGTTAAAAATAGAAAAGTTGTTGCCTTAAAACAGTTTCCTGAAAAATTTAACCTTCAAAATAAAGCCTACATAGTGCGGCGCATTTCAGTTTAGTTTTAAAATGGAGCAGGATAAAAATATTCTCAACAAAACAACAATATTTGAAATTCAATAGCTTTGAATGATGTTCAGTAATATTTTCAGGATGCGTCCGCGTGTCATTAAGTCAATCCTGACACCGGACGGAATTTAATAAAGGGAGCGTAATTATGAAGAAGCTGGTGCCAGTATTAGTGGTTGGTGCGTTAGTGTTTTTGGGCGGCTGCGGCAGTATACTTATCAGGCCCGCGGTTGATAAAGTTAAGAAGGTCGCACTGATAAGCGTTTATATGAATAGGGAGTTTTATGATGTTAAAGCTCCAAAGGCGTCTGAGGGCGCGGCAGCGCTAAAAACATTGGGCCGGGCCACCGCAAAGGCAACGGGTGTGATGGATATGCTGGACAATGCTTTCGCGGAAAAACAAAAGATGATTGTATCTTACGCGGTTAAGGCCTATTCCGAACAGCTTAACGATGTTGGTGATTGGGAATGGCTTCCGGTTTCAAGTGTTCTGCAGAGCAGCGTCTATAAAAATTTTGTCAACCTCACGGCAAGAGAAAATCCGGCCGGAGCTTTGGTAAAAGTTGGTTCGGTTTTGGCGTCAGCAAACTACTTTGTCGCCCCCAATATGATACATATCCCCATTGAAAGCGTGGCTCAAAGCGGAACCCATGTTTACGCGGGCGATGCAAAAGATCCTAAAGAAAATATGCGCAAGGCGCTCATTAAGCTATGCAAGGATCTCAAGGTTGACGCGGTTGCGATAGTGGAATTAGATATGGGGTACAAGAAACCCATGATGTCGCTTAAGTTGATCGGCGATGATCCGGCTATACCTAATATCAGCTCGGCTTTGGTTGTGGTAAATAAGGACGGTGAGCTTGCGGTTAAAACCGCGCTTATTTCCAAAGGACAGGGCACACGCTTTGAAGGCGACAAGGTCGGCCTTTTGCGGAAAAACGCGATTCATCTTACTGATAAAGGCGTGAACGCCTACTGTCAGGCAATAGATAGATCTGCCGTTGATATGAAGAAAAAAATCGCGGAAGCTTTTAAAAAGATCGGGCCCAGACAATAGTTTAAATATTTATTGGATTTTGATTTCAGTTTGCTTTTGCTGATGCTTGTTTAATGGTTTTGCAGCTATAAAATGAAGCTCAGGTGAAATTTATCCACAGCAGGTTTTGGTATAGTTGAGATTTGAAGGGCGGAGCCATTTCTGAGTTTCCTGAAAGGAAGGCGAAGACGGCGAGTCAGGTTCTCGGTACGCTGAAAAAGACTGAATTAGTGTTGCATTATTCCGCATAAAGAGATAGCATGTAGTTGGGGAGGAAACGCGAAAGTATTGAGCCGGTTTTATTGGAAAAATCGTTGCCTGTAAGGAGGATTTTATGAGTAATAAAACTGTTTTATGGATAGACCACAGGGAGGCGATAATAGTATCATTGAGAAATAACAATATTGAAACAATGACTGTTAAATCGGGTATTGAAAAAGTTACGGATTCAGATAACAGTCTGCCTTTGGGCAACCCCAATGGGCACAGAGGCGCCGTTTCTGATGATGTTAAGGAGAGAATTAATACGGAACACCTGAAAACCTACTTTGGCGATGTTTTGTCAAGCATTAGCGAAGCAGGCTCGCTATATGTTCTTGGTCCCGGAGAGGCAAAAGGTGAGTTTGTAAAACAAATGGAAAAGAATAGGCCGGCGACGCGCATCTCTGCTGTTGAGACTGCCGGAATGATGACAATGCCTCAATTGGTGGCAAAAGCAAAAGAGTATTTTGCTAAAAAGGAGACCACGGCGGTATAGGGGTTGCTGTAGAATTTTGCATTATTTGTATTTATTATAACCGGCGATTTTCCGTGACTATTAGAGCGGATGATAGCCGGTTATTGTTTTGGGAATTGCTAATAGCAAAAAAAAGTTGTAGAATTAAATACCATAACGCAGTTGCCCGCAAGAATCTCGCCGTACTTCCTGATGACCGCAGGCAATAACCGCTGAAACCCCAATTTTTCTTATCATGTAACGGGAATTCTGTTAAAACGGTTTTTAAAATATTACGCCCTTTCATGCGTTGTAATATTTGTCCGTGGGAAATATTCTCTAACAGGGTGTAAATATATAAGCAGGAGTTAAAAATGTTCAGACCCAAAATAGTAGAAACACTTAAAAAATATTCCTTAAGAGCTTTTTCAAAAGACGCGATGGCCGGTGTGATTGTCGGCATAGTCGCTTTGCCCCTTGCGATAGCTTTTGCTATCGCGTCCGGGGCCGCCCCCGAAAACGGGATAATTACGGCAGTTGTCGCGGGATTGATTGTTTCTGTGATGGGCGGAAGCCGTGTGCAGATTGGCGGCCCAACGGGAGCCTTTGTAATTATTGTTTACGGTATAATCCACCAATACGGATATAACGGCCTGCTCATTGCCACGGTCATGTCCGGCATAATACTTGTTATTTTCGGCCTGGCAAAGTTTGGCGCCATAATTAAATATGTGCCGCACTCCGTCGTGGTCGGTTTTACCTTCGGTATCGCGGTGCTGATATTTACAGGGCAGATCAGCGAATTTCTGGGTATCGGGCTGACTAACCTGCCGCCGGATTTTGTTGACAGATTAAATGCGATTTCGCAGCATCTTTACGCGATAAATCCATATTCCGTAGTGATAACAGCCGGCACAATCGCGCTTGTCTGGGTTTTGACAAAAATAAACCGCCTTATCCCGGGTTCGCTTATAGCATTGCTTTTGGCCTCGGCGGCCGTATATTTTTTCAAGCTCCCGGTTGAAACTATCGGCGTCCGGTTCGGTGATATTCCCAATTCGTTTCCCGCTCCGGGGTTGCCGTCGTTTGATTACAAAACCGTCAGAGCCCTGATCGGCCCTGCATTTACAATCGCGATATTAGGCGCGATAGAGTCGCTTTTGTCGGCGGTTGTTGCGGACGGAATGATAGGCGGCAAGCACAGGTCCAACACCGAGCTTATAGCCCAGGGCCTTGCCAATGTTGCCTCCCCGTTATTCGGCGGTATGCCTGCCACGGGTGCCATCGCGCGTACGGCCACCAATGTTAAGAGCGGCGGGCGCACTCCGGTCGCAGGAATAATTCATGCCGTTGTTCTGCTTCTAATTATGCTGTTTTTCGGCAAACTCGCAGCCTACATCCCGCTCGCCTGCCTTGCCGGCATTTTAATGCTGGTCGCGTATCATATGAGCGAGTGGAGAACGCTGGTCTCTCTTTTAAAGATTTCCAGAGGCAGCGCTGTTACGGCGCTAGTAACCGTCGCGCTTACCATATTTGTTGACCTTACGGTGGCCATTAAAGTCGGTCTTATCGTCGCGGTTATGCTGTTTGTCAGGCGCATGAGTATAAAAACAAATATTTCTTTTGTAAAAGCATTGGAGATGGAAGATTTTAGAGAGGATTCTTTGTCGGACGAAGAAGGCTTCGTTAAAGAGCAGGAGTTCCGCAAAGATCTCCCCAAAGGTTCCGTTATGTATAAAATTGACGGGCCTCTATTTTTCGGCGCCGTTTATAAGTTCAGGGAAGCGATGGCGGAGATAGGTAAGCCGCCCAAAGTGCTGATTATTGAGATGCAGAATGTCCCTGTTGTGGACGACTCCGGAATACATGCGCTTAGAGAGTCGTTTAAGCGGCTGAGAAAATACGGAACAAATTTTATTATTACCGGGATTCACGCTCAAAGGCAGCATAAACTTGAAAGGGGCGGGCTGCTTGAATATGTTCCGAAGGAAAACTTTTGTAAAACCACTCAGGAAGGTATTGAACTGGCGCGCAGGCTGGTTTCTTTGTAATCGCGGAATCGGCGAAGCGGAACATATGCCGGTTTTGCCTCGCCTGTACCGTTGAAAAACGCATACCCCGAAGAAATCCTGTGAAGGATTCTTTCGGGGTATTGTTTTGCTTCCACAATAAGCCGCCTGCTCTTTATTGCAAAATTTGGGTTAAATCCTCTTCCGGAGTTGTTATGGGTTTTATCGCGAACTTCTCAACAAGAATGTTAAGCACATTGGGGGAAATAAACGCCGGAAGCGTCGGCCCGAGGCGTATGTTTTTTATCCCGAGCGAAAGCAGTGTGAGGAGAATTACAACGGCTTTCTGTTCGTACCACGACAGTATCAGCGAGAGCGGCAGTTCGTTTAGCCCGCAGTTGAAAGCCTTGGCCAAAGCGGCCGCGACTTTTATCGCCGAGTATGCGTCGTTGCACTGGCCTATGTCAAGAAGCCTCGGAAATTCTCCCACAGTGCCGAAGTCCAGGTCGTTGAAGCGGAATTTTCCGCAGGCCAGCGTCAGTATTATGCTGTCGGCGGGCACCTTTTGAGCGAACTCGGTGTAATAGTTGCGGCCGGGCCTTGCTCCGTCGCAGCCTCCTATGAGGAAAAAATGCCTGATGGTTTTGTTTTTTACCGCCGCTATTATTTTGTCGGCCAAGCTTAATATGGTGTTGTGCCCGAATCCCACCAGAAGCTCTTTGCCCGTAGTGCTGTTTGAGAACCCTCCGAGGGCTACGGCTTTTTTGATTACGGCGCTGAAATCTTTCTTGCCGTTGGATTCTTCAATATGTTCAATTTCCGGCCACGCCACCAGGCCGGTAGTAAACAGCCTGTCTTTATAGGAATGCATGGGGCGCTGTATGCAGTTGGTTGAGAAAAGTATCGCGGCCGGCACTCCGTCAAACTCTTTCTGCTGGTTCTGCCACGCCGTTCCGAAATGCCCCGCGAGGTGAGGGTATTTATTCAGTTCGGGATATCCGTGCGCGGGAAGCATCTCGCCGTGCGTGTAGATATTTACCCCGGTTCCCTTTGTCTGCTCAAGGAGCTGTTTAAGGTCGTGAAGATCGTGCCCCGAAATTATTATGGCGGGGCCCTTTTTGACTCCGGTCGTCACTTTTGTTGGGGTCGGGTTTCCGAAAGTTGATGTATGGGCGTTGTCAAGAAGTTCCATACATTTCAGGTTCGCCTGTCCCAGCTCCATCGCGAGCGCGACAAGGGCATCTGCTGAAAGCGTCTTGTCCTGCATGGCCGCGAGGCCTTTGTAGAGCGCTCCCATTACCGTTTCGTCGGTTTTACCTAAGATAAAAGCGTGGTCGGCGTAGGCCGCCATGCCTTTGAGCCCGTAGAGTATTATCTCAAGAAGGCTGCGGATATCCTCGTTGTCGCTGAAAAATAGCTCCGTTTCGCTTTTCTGCTCCAGTAAGCCGTCAATGGTGCTCGCCGGCTGCCAGTCCGCGACGGGGCTGAGTTTCGCGGTGAAAGCCTTTTTATTTTTCCGCTGATATTCCTCAAGGAATGCTTTCTTGACATTCTCTCTTGCCGCTACTATCGCGTGAATTATCGTTGAGAGGCGTTCCTCGTCAAAATTGACATTCGTAACCGTGGTAAAAAGGCCTTCAACGATCAATTTATCCGCTGCCTTGTCCTTTATGCCGAGTTCGCGCGCCATCTTGCCGTAGCTCGCCAGGCCTATGAGGGCCTGCACCGTAAGGTCCTGCAAAGTAGATACCGCGGGGCTTTTTCCGCAAACCCCGTGCTGTACGCATTTTCCGCCTTTTGCTGTTTGTTCGCACTGCCTGCAAAACATATCCATTAATCTTCTCCTGTTCCCTGAAGCTTCAGGGCATTTTAAAGTTCATTTGAATAATACCAAAATAGTATTATTATGTCAAGGTGCAGTAAAAATATTTATGCAGGGAATATTTTTGTAAAATATTATGCATTGACAAAATAGTACCCAAGTTGTATTATAACAGACGGGAATGTTATGAAATTAATCACCAGAGAAACCGATTACGCTATAAGAATATTGAAGGCGATAGCCGAAAAGCCAGGCAGGTCCGCGGCTTCTATTGAGCTTTCAAAAGAGCTGGGCATACCGGTGGCTTTTGTAAGAAAGATCCTCCAGGTGCTTGCCAGGAAGGGCCCCTTGACATCTACCAAAGGCAAGGGGGGAGGTTTTGTTTTAACTACTCCCTTGGACAAGATACTGCTGGTTGATATTATGATTATGTTTCAGGGGCCAGTGAGCCTGGGCGATTGCCTGTTCGGAAAGAAATTGTGCGGTAACCGCGCTTCTTGTTCTCTGCGGTGTATAATTCTTGAGCTGGAAGGCACCATTAGAGAGCGCATTAAAAATGTCACGATAGCGTCGTTATGATGATCCCCGCCGTCCAGTATGTTTTTTATCCCATCCGCCTGGGCACTTTCCGAGAAGTCAATTGCTAAATACAGGGCAAAAAGATACAATATATTTTCTGTGCGAGGCCGCTGTCGGGCCTTTCCGTAAATATATTTAACGAGGCCTATACACTATGCTGTCAGAGCGAAAGAAATTCTTTTTATGTTATTTTGAGACTACCCGTGAGTGCAATCTCAACTGCCCCTACTGTATGACCAGGACAACCAATAAGCCGCGCGGCGCCGAGCTTACCACGGAGGAGATTAAGCGCCTGGTCATTGACCAGCTTAAGGATTACTGCTCGCATCCGGCGATGGCGTTCTCGGGCGGCGAGTTTCTGCTCAGGCCCGACGCTCTTGAAATTCTCGGTTATACCGCGCGGAAAGGGATGTGGTCGTTTATCAACACTAACGCCACCAAACTTGACAAGGGGCTGCTTCTAAAAATTAAAGAGGCCACGGACAATAAAGTTATTTTTGTGTTTTCGCTCAATTCGCTTGAGTCCAAAATACATGAATGGAGCCGCGACGACAGCCTTAATACCGTTGTTAAGGCCGCCAAACTCTGCGCCGGCGAAAAAATAAATTTTTTCTTCATTTCAACCATTAGCAAGAGCAACCTGCATACCTTTAAAGAGACCATAGGGTTTCTTAAGAGCAAAGGCATACCGGTGCTCAGGTCGCCTTTCGTGCTTCGCGGTTCCGGAAAAGACTATTCCGAACTCCTGTTCTCGTCGCAGGACATGAAAGATGTCATCCATCCGGTTTTGCGGGACTATCATCTTTCCTATGTAAGCTACGCTCCCTTCTTCGCCGGCCCTGAATTTCTTGAAGCCAAACAAAAACAGCTCAATGTAAGCATAGGGCAGTTCGGCTGTCAGGCCGCGAAAGGTTTTGTCGGCATTAACGCCGAGGGAGATGTCGCGCCCTGCGTGCAGCTGCTTGACAGCGAAGTCAAATGCGGCAATGTGCGCGAAACGCCGCTTCTTTCCATATTAAACACCAACGCCGTGCTTTTAAGCCTTCGGGAAAGAAACTCTCTGAAGGGCAAGTGCGGCAAATGCAGGTATAAGTCCACCTGCGGCGGCTGCCGCGCCGTGGCATATTACAAGACCGGCGATTACCTTGAATCCGACCCGAACTGCTTCTTTGAACCCGAGGACGAGAATACCAGGTCGGAACACGAGGAAATGCAGAACAAAAACGCCGACAGGTTCATTAATTTTATTTCAAGGCGCGAGCCGTGGAGCTCTTTGTTTAATACTGAGAAAACTGCTCAAAGCCTGCCGGAGCGAGGCCGCGTCATAAATAAAATGAAAGATTATTTTAAAAGCGCGGTGGGAGCCCTGACGGGAAAATGAATATTCTTCTTGTCAAGCCTAAATGGTTTATAAAGGGCGGGATATACCGGATGCTTGACAACATCAGGTTTACCCCGATACATCTGGGCATTATCGCGGCTTTGTCCGAGGGCCACAAGGTAACCGTTATTGATAACGACTGGGATGAGATACCTTTTAAGGATAAGTTTGACCTTGTCGGCATAACCGTAACTACCTTTACCTCCCAGCAGGCCTATAAGATAGCAGATGCTTTCAGAAAGACGGGCGCGAAAGTTGTTTTCGGCGGCGTTCACCCGACTCTGCTTCCGGAAGAATGCCTTGAGCATTGCGATGCAGTTGTCGCGGGCGAGGTTGAATATGTGTGGAAAGGTCTTTTAGAGGATGCGCGAGCGGGAACGCTGAAAAGAATATATAGAAGCGACAAAATAGTGGATATGAACGATGTACCCTTTCCCAAGAGAGAGCTTTTAAACGAAAAATCCTGGGTCGCCTGCGTTCAGGCGACGCGCGGCTGTCCTAACATATGCAAATACTGCTACCTGCCGAGCGTGCCCTGGAGCGCCTACCGGAAAAGGGATATAAACCTGGTCTATGAGGAAATCAAAAATATTAAGCAGAAAACGATTTTTTTTGTTGACGATAACCTTTTCGCGGACCAGAGCTACGCCATGGAGCTGTTTGACAGAATAGCGCCTTTAAAGAAGGACTGGTCCATTCAGGCCCCGACAACCATCGCCGACAACGAAGTTTTGCTGAAAAAAATGGCGGACGCGGGCTGTTTTAATGTTCAGATAGGTTTTCAGACCGTCAATCCAAAATCGCTTGAGTGGGCAGATATTCGGCAGAACAGCATAGAAAAATATAAAGGCATTATAGCCAAACTGCACAGACACAAGATTCTTGTGACGGGCTTTTTTATGTTCGGTTTTGACACCGACGATAAAGATATATTCAGCCGCACCGTTGAGGTGATAAAAGAAATTGATATTGACGATGTGCATATGTATATTCTCACGCTCTATCCGGGAACAAAGCTTTTTGAACAATTTAAGGCCGAAGGCCGCCTGCTTGAAAGCAAAGACCGGACTCATTACGGCTGGTCTAACGCCATGTTTGTCCCGAAAAACATGACGCCCGCCGAGCTGGAAGAGGGCGTGCGCGGCTCATACGAAGCGCTTTCCGGATATTTCAAAAGAAGGCTTCCCGGAAAACTTTTTGAGCGTACCGTTTGGCTGCTCAGTCGGCCGCATCTTTTGCGCAATCTGGTTACGGGCGGCCTCGGGAAAAGAGATATTTCCAGGCAGGTCAGCGCTTAACCGGCCGGCCTGAGCGCGGCGTTCAATAACCCTAATCCTCCGGCAGGGCGGCACGGTCCTTCTGAGTCCGCCGCGGCGGACGAAGAATCTCGTCGTGGGATGAAAAGCGAGACCCATTCACTTCATTCAGGGTGACTTTGCCTGTCCGGTGAAATCTTCACCGTTAACCCCTGGGCGCTATCTGAGGATCTGGGAATAATGAGTCTGTTATTCGTGAATTACCCGTATACTTTCGCAACCGCGCCGTGATGATTAATATATTGATTCAGTTGAAAAAGTGTTTCAGCCCGTCTTTGCGAGGAGTGCAACGACGCGACAGTCCGCCGAAGGTTCAGTGGCGGGAAGCAATCTCGTCTTAACATCGCGATTGCTTCTTTCCCTTTGGGAGATCGCAACGACAGGGCATTTTTAAGGGTTTTTCAATTGAATCAAATTTTGGATTGCCAATGAAAAAGTCAACAATATATGTTTCGTCAAACAAATGGCTGACAGAGCATCCTCTCCTCTCAATAGTATTGTATTCTCTTGCCGCTTACCTGTCTTTTATAGCCAAACTTTTCCATATTGACGATGTCTCCTTTCTAAGCGCGGCGCGCGCTATTAACTCCTCTCCGCTCCACCCCTTCAGCGTTCCGGTATTTTACGACTTTTGGAAGGAAATAAATGCTTAAAACAACTTTGCTGGTAAACAAGATGGACTGCCCCTCCGAAGAGGTTCAGATCCGCGGAGTTTTGTCGGGAATCGCCGGCATAAAGCTTCTGGAGTTTGATATTCCCGCCAAATCGCTCACGGTATATCATGAAATAGAAGCCGAAACCGTAATCAACAAGATTAATGAGCTGTCTTTGGACGCGCAACTGGTGTCAAGCGCGCAGTATACCGGAGCAGTTGTTGTTCCCGGGACCGATGAGGCCCAGCGCCGCACCCTGATAATTCTGCTCGCGATAAACGCGGCAATGTTTTTTGCTGAGGTGGCAGCCGGTATAATTTTTGACTCTATGGGTTTGTTCGGGGACGGCCTGGACATGCTGGCCGACGCGAGCGTTTATTCGCTCGCTCTCTACGCCGTAGGCAGGGCTCAAAGCGCGAAAAACCGCGTGACTCTATTCAGCGGGCTTGCCCAGCTGACGCTGGCTGTTGTCCTTTTTGCTCAGGTCATAGGTAAATTCATATACGGCAGCGACCCTGTATCCGTTGCCATGATTACCGTTTCATGCGCGGCCCTTCTTGCCAACGCGTACTGCCTTTACCTGATAACCCCGCACCGACACGGAGAGACGCATATGAAAGCAAGCTGGATATTTTCCGCTAACGATGTGCTGGTAAATGCCGGCATTATAATGGCGGGTATACTTGTGTATTTGCTGAAATCCAACCTGCCGGATTTGATTATTGGTTTTTTTATCGCAGTTGCCGTGACGCTCGGCTCTGTCAGAATAATTCGTCTCGCCCGTAATTGATTCGGTGTTTCGTAATCTCCCGCCAATGAAAGTTAAGGCATTCCAGCCTCACTAAACTCCAGAAACATACTGAAGCCGCTGAAATCCATGCGGGAAAAGAACAACAGTTCTGTTCCCGAATTCCACCCCGGGGGTGTAATACTCGCAATTGACTCAAGTTGTAAGCTTTAAGTGAACGGCGCTTCTGTGTCGTCATACCAGCGGAAGCTGGTATCCAGAGATTTTTCTGGATCCCAGACTGAACGGTTCTGGGATGATAGGCCTTGATGGATTCCATGCAGAAACATTCGGATGACGGCAGGCTTCGTTTTTTCGGGTTTGTGATGTCCCTAAATGCAGTAAGTTGTTGAGCATTTCACAACTATTTCACAATTAGTTTTACTGTTTTACCATGGGAATTGCCATAACCATAATACACAATGGAGGTAATCCCCGTGAAGCATTTGCGCGAGGTGCTTGATGAGAAAAACTATAAAAAACTGATTGCCGAGTTTGGGGGAAAGAGAATCTGGATACCCAAAAGGGGCAATTATGGTTTCAGGGATAAACAATTTCTTGTCCATAGAAACGCCGCGATTAAAAAGTTCAGCAAACAGGGCAAAACCGCTCAGGAATTAGCCGAACTGTTCAATATTTCGCTCAAGAGAGTCTACGCTGTGATAAAAACGGACAATGGTTCGCGCCCCAGCCGCGTCAGCTATTCCGCTGAAAGCGATAGCAAACCCGTAAGGTACTATTTCAGATAAAAAACACCTCAGACGATAAAAAATTCTTATCAGTGGCATAAACAAGAAACCCGGTTTGTTGACAACCTGGTTTCTTGTTTTGTAATATTATTTATCAAATTGTACGCAGTCTGGCAGGGCGTTGACAAATTTGGATTAATTAAGTAACATTTGGCCGCAGCTTTAAGCGGCCCTTTCCTTTCGGGGGAGTCTGTTCGTTTTTTGTTTTTGCTGTGTCCGCTGTAAATCATGGGTTGTCATCTTGTGGAATATGTGTCTAAAAGGGGAAGTTTAATGAAGAGAATCTTTTTGTTTTTGGTTGCGGCAGCGGCATTATTTTTGACGGTTCCGGTAAACGCTACTCCTTCGCTGGGTGTAGCCGCGGGTACTTACGCGTATGCTGACGCGGATGCCGTCAACTGGACTTATATACAGTATTTCGCCGATACCATAGTTCCCGCCGCGAACCCCGATTACCATGGTTTTGTTATCGGGCCTTCCGGCTCAAACCTTACCGTATTCACTTCTTATGTGCCATGGCTGAACGACATATACTTTATTTCAAACACGGGCGGCGACAATTTTCCTCTCTACTTTAACAACCAGCAGCTTGCGCTTACCCAGAATGTGGATCATCAGATAGATGGATACAACAATCCCTCTTGCATTTATTACAATACTCTGCTTCCTAAAACCCAGTCCCTCTGGCAGACCACAAACGACTTGGACAATAAAACCTATTATATGTTCACGGCTCCTATTTCATACACCGGCATCATGACCGAGGGAGACCATTTCTTCGCTCTTGCCGATACAAACAAAAATGGAATGATTGACTGGAAAGACGATTTCTCGCCCAAGACCAGCAGCGCCGGCGGTTTTCCCAGGCCTATCCCTGAACCGGCAACCCTGTTCCTTCTTGGAACCGGATTGTTCGGCATCGCGGCACTAAAAATAAAGAAATAATCTAAGAGTATCTCGGACAGATTGTTGCGCGGTCTGTTGTTGTTTATTTCTCATTTTTAAAAGCAGTGTGTAAATAATAAAAAAGTCTCAGGTCTGAGCACATCATACACAGGGTGCTGTTTTCCCTTTCACAAACAAAGGAGGTGAAAAACAATGAAAAAAGCGTTAGTAAAAGTGTTGTTAATCTCGGCTGTCATGGCCGTGCTCACAGGAGTATCTCAGTCGGCTATTTATACTTATCAGCCAACCCCGTATGATTTAGGGGATTTGAATCATTCTTATTTCTACACATGGGGTCTTAAGCTTAACCTTGCTCCCACTGAGTACATTGAGGAAGCGGTTCTTACTTATAAGAATATTTATGACTGGGCTGTTGAAGATGGGGACATGCTCTACACTCATTTGCTTGACTCAGCAGTGTTAGGTACGCTTAGCGGGACAGATGGGGTTTGGGACGGAGACACTAATGATATGTTTGCCGGACAAGGTGTCCTTGTCGGCACATGGAGTGACCCTCTTGGCGGAGTAGCGCGTAATTTTGACTTGGTCTATTCATTCAGTTCTCTCGGATTGATTGATGACCTTCAGAATTACATTGCCACTAATGATGATTTTGGGTTTGGTGTTGATCCTGATTGCCATTATCGCAATAGTGGGGTTACATTTAAGGTGACTACCGCAACAGCTGTTCCTGAACCGGCGACATTAATGTTGCTTGGAACAGGTTTATTAGGCCTTGTGGCTTCAAGGAAGAAGCTGCTGTTGTAAAAAATGAATCGTAAGGTTTGTTCAGGCCTGAGCAAATTTTTATGGAGAATTGTATGCGTTTAAACATTAAGTTAATCTTATGCTGCGCTTTATTGCTTCCTTCCGCGGCCCATTCCTACATTATTGATGGGCTGGTGGACGATTGGGGCGTAAATCTTCTGCAGGCCGGGTCCAGGTTCGCCCTGGATTCCGACACACCCGCGGGCGGCTCGGACATAGATTACATTACTGAAGACAACGCGGATAACACCAGAAATCCGGCCTACAGCCACGGAGCCTGGTTTGTCGGCCCCCAGTACAGTTTTGGCAATATGTGCGATGCCGAGGCTTTTTATTTTGATAATGACGGCGAGAACCTCTACATGGCCGTTGTGCAGGGCCTTCCGGTAAACGGCGCCGCCTCGCCGCAGGGTTTCTCTCCGTCATATATATGGCCCGGCGACATAGCCATCAATACTGACGGCGACAATATTTACGAATACGGCATTGAGGTGCTCGGCTCGGAGAGCGCGGTTCTAAAGAAGAACTGCGTGTGGCAGAACGGGTTGTATTCTTCCACTCCCTACAATATACTCTCCGGTTGCGCAGTGGATGCTCCCGTTGACTTTGCTTTCAGCGAGGCTATCAACAGCCACTATGTGCTTGAGGCAAGCGTTCCGCTCTCCGCGTTTGGTTTTAACAGGCATACCAGCAGGGATATCAAACTGCACTGGACAATGAGCTGCGGCAACGATTACCTGACGCTGAGGGCCGATATCAATCCCACTCCGGTTCCGGAACCTTCCACGATGGTTCTGATAATGCTCGGCCTGGCGGGATCGCTGGCATCATTCGCGAGAAGCAGGTACAGCGAGTTCAGAAAGTTTTTAGATATTCTTCTTGCTTCCATCGGAATAGTGCTCGCGGCTCCCATAGTCGCGGTCGCGGCCATACTTGTTAAATTAGACTCCACGGGCCCGGCGTTTTATAAACAGGAACGGGTAGGCGAAAATAGAAGAAGATCCAGGGCTCCGCGCGGCAATCCCGCTCAGGGCGAAATGCGCAGCGACGATGTTCTCGGTAAACCTTTCACAATATACAAACTGCGCACCATGACCATGGGCGCTGAAAAAGGCACCGGCCCGGTTTGGGCCGCGAAAAACGATTCAAGGATAACGCACATTGGTAAATTTCTCAGAATGACGAGAATTGACGAACTGCCCCAGCTTATTAATGTGCTCAAGGGCGATATGAGCATAATAGGCCCCAGGCCCGAGAGGCCGGTTTTTGTAAAACAACTTGACAACGATATAGAGAATTACAACACGCGTTTTTATGTAAAACCCGGAATAACGGGCCTTGCCCAGGTTATGAACGGCTACACCGATACCGTAGAGGGAACCAGAAAAAAACTGAGGTATGACCTGCTTTACGCCAGGAAAAGGGGCCTGCTGATGGATATACAGATACTTTTCAAGACTATCGGCACGGTCATTCTTTCCAAGGGCGCAAGATAGTACATTCGGCGCCCTGCCGCGCGAAATACATAAATATGTGAATGCCTGGGTTGGTTTACAAAGCCCAGGCTTAGTTTTTGTTGAAAAACGCAATGAAAATATAGTATAATTACCAAAACGCCGCAGCTAAAAAGGGTTATCTATGAGTGGCAATTCGGGCAATAAACTTAGCGTTCTCTCCGTTTGGAAAGAATCATATGAGTTGCTTAAAAAAAAGCCGGTTATAGCGGCGCCATTTTTGTTTACCGCTTTGTTTTATATCGCCGGCATGTGTGTAGTCTATCTTTCCCCGCGGTATCCTCTTTCCACGGTGTTTTCTCCTATAGTAAAAGCTTTCTGGGGCGATCGTTTCCTGCACTATCCGTTTAACCTGATTCTGTTCCCGACGCTGTTTAATTATTCAAAAAATGCCATAGATTTCACTTTCGGCCTGATAATGTCCGGCATAACTATTTCCATGACGGCCCAGCTGTTCCAGTCGGGCGAGCCAAGCTGGTTTTTCGGGTTCGGCAAATCTGTTAAAAGATATTTCCGTATGCTCGGCCTGTGGGTTGCCGTATTTGTGCTCATCTACGCTTTTTCCAGGACTTCATACCTTCTGCTTGAGTATGTGACCACTTCCGTAAAGGCCGTCGTGCTTCTTATGTTTTTGTTCGGGGTTCTTATTCAGGCCCTGTTCGCTTTCGGAATCCCCGCCGTAATAGTTGAAAACAGGAAGCTCCCCCAGTCTTTTAAACGCGCGGTCGCGCTGTTTAAGAATTATCCCGTAAAGCTTCTGTTAGTTGTTCTGGGACCCAATCTGATTGTTCTGCCGTTTTTGTTTGTTAACATGCGCGGCATGATGGAAAAATCGTTTCCTGAGATATCCATCCTGTTTGTCGCGGCTAAAATATTTTTTATTTTATTAGCAGATATTTTTTACACGGTTTCAGTAACTGTATTCTTTATGAAAAACAAGGAAATAGAGGGCAGGTTATGAGGAAAACGCATCTTCTGTTATTAACAGCCGTATTATTTCTTTCATCCTGCGGCGGTGATTATGACGCCGAGAGAATGCTTTATAATGTTACCAGGCTGCACAGCCAGACACTGCGGTCTCCTGTCCGGGCCGCCGAGAAGGATTTTGACGGCGCCCTAAAAGATTTAAAAGGTGTAATTGATAAATATCCCGCCTGGAGCAATGCCGCCGACCTTCAGCTCATGCTTGGTGAATTGAACTCAGCCAGGGGAAGAGTCTCCGCGGCCGCCGGTGAGTTTGAAAAAGTAATTGTAGACTACCCGGACAGGCATGATGTTACGGTTCGCGCCTGGTACGCTCTCGGACAGCTTAAGGAGAACGCCGGGAAAATAAAAGAGGCTGTGGCTGAGTACGAAAAAATCATGGACCGTTACCCTACTTCCGAGTTCGGCCTTCAGATGCCGGTGTATGTGGCGGACTTGTATTCCCGCTCAGGCATGAAAGACAAGTCTAAGGAAGCCTACGAAAATGCTTTCGCTGGCTATAAAAGCATAGTTGAAACGAATCCCTACAGCAAAATAGTGTCCGCCGTGCACCCGCTTATGGTCATAACCGGCAGTAAACTGGGGCGGGCTTCCCAGACCGCCGAATATCTTCTCTCCTTTGCCGCTAAATATCCCAAGGCTTTCGCCGCTCCTCAGTCCCTGCTGGAGGCGGCTAAAATATATTCCGAAGCTCTGAAAAATAACGCCAGGGCTCTTGAAATTTTTTCAAGAACGGTTAAGGAATACGGAAAGTCAAAATACGCCGGCGAGGCCCAGCTGGCTATCGGCAATATTTACGCGCTTAAGGGCGACTATGCCGGCGCGGCCGCCGAGAGAGACAAAGTCAACAAGCTTTTTCCAAAAGACGGTTCCCTGCGCGCCGCGGCTCAATTTGCCGTGGCTGTTAGTTATGATAAAGCCGGCAGGTGGCAGGAAGCCCTGCCTGAATACGATAAACTGCGCTCCGAATTTCCGGACAAGCCGGTCGCCATGCAGGTGCCTCTGATAATCGCCGGCCACTATGTTAAAAAGAACGATAAGGCCGGCGCCAACCGTTCGTTTGAGGAAGCCGTTAAATACTACAAGTCGCTTACAGACGATAAAAGCGCTGACCTTGTTTCGCTGGAAGCTTTTGAGCTCTTGGCCGCGACATACATAATGAAGGAAGAATACGCGGCGGCCGTGGAAACACTGAAGGCCATCAGGAGCAAGTTCCCCGCGGACAAAAAGTCCGAGTTCGCATTGTTTAAAATCGCCATGATTTACGAGAACAACCTGAAAAATAAAGCGCTTGCCGCTGAAACATACAAAGAGTTCGTTAAGCAATATCCCGCGGGCAGCCTCTCGTTGTCTGCCGTCGGCAGAATAAGGGCGCTTGAAAAAAGGAAATAATGTCCCAGGCGGTAATTAAGAAAAGTTACGGCGGATTCATACCCTTTTTTCTGCTTCCCGCGGCGGTCGCGGCGACATTTTTTGACACTTTTCAGTGGATGTATGCCAGGTTTGTTGAGCCGGATTCTTATTACTCGCACGGTTTTTTGATACCGTTTTTCTCGGCGTATATTATATATTCAAGTTTGCCGCGCCTCAAAAATATGCGGCAGGAAACATCGTATTTCGGGATAGCTCTTTTGATAGCGGCGCTCGCCGGGCATGTGCTTGTCGGGCTTGTGCTGGGGATAAAGTTTTTCTCCGGTTTCGCGCTGATTTTCGCGCTGATAGGCGCGTCTTTGTACCTGTTCGGACGGCAGATTACCAGAGCCCTGCTTTTTCCGTTGTCTTTTCTCATTTTCATGGTGCCGGTTCCGAAGGTCATGCTTATATGGCTGACCTTTAACCTTAAGCTACTGGCCTCGCAGGCCGCGGTCTGGGTCGTGGGGTTGATGAACCTGAATATACTGCGCGAAGGGAGCGTGATTTACCTTCCCAACGGTATGTTGACGGTTGAAAATGAGTGCAGCGGCATAAACTCGCTCATATCGCTGTTTACCTTAAGCGTGGTATTCGCGTATTTCCTGAAAGGCAGTATGTTAAGGAAGTCGGCGGTAGTTGCGTTTTCCCTGCCGATCGCGGTTCTGGCGAATACGGCCCGGATAGTTTTTCTTATCATCGCGGCCTATATTTACGGAACCGAGGCCGCTACCGGCGGCATTCTTCACGACGGCGCAGGTATAGTCCTTTGGGTAATCGCGTTCGGTTTGTTTATGATGGTTTATAATATATTTAAACAGCAGGGACGCGGCGCTTGAAAAAAAGCATTGTTCTTTTATTAATTTTTATTTTTTTCGCAGGGTTGTCGCTGTTTGTTTTATACGGCGGCAGGTCGCGGGTCAGCTCGGTTGATATTAAGACGCTTCCCGCTAAAATAGGTTCCTGGCAGCTGGCGGAAGATATCAAGTTCCAGGAAAGAGTCATTGATATTCTCGGTACCGATGCCGTCATCGGCAGGATATACCGGGACAAAGCCGGCAGAACCGTGGAGCTTATAATCGTCAAGGCAGTCAACAACAGGTCGGCTTTTCATCCGCCCGAGTATTGCATGACGGGCGCCGGCTCAGAGCTTGCCGGCCGGGGCGCCGTTTCAATTGCCATTCCGGAAATTAAAGGCGGGCTTGTGGAAGTCAATGAGATGGTTTTCTCAACGGACCACGGCAACGACATACTTGTCCATAATTTTTACGCGGCGGGCCGCGACTACTACAGCAATTTTTATCTCCAGCAGACGCGAATTGTAACGGACAGGATGTTCAAGGGGTTCTCCAGAGGTATGGCGGTGAATGTTTATACCGAGATAAAATTTGACGATAAGGAAAGCGCGAGAAGCGCCAGCGAGGACTTTATTAAGGCGCTTTTGCCCGTGCTTACTCAATATTCCGAATGAGAGAGTTATGAATTCAATCAAGATGATTCTTGTTATTATCGCTTCAGCCGCCCTTGCTTCCTGCGCCTCCTTTAAAGCAGGCGGCGCCGCGCCGGTTGTCCCTGCGGCCTCGCCGTCCTCGGGGTACATGCTGGGCCCCGATGATATTATACGGATTATCGCGGAGCAGCATCCCGAGTGGAGCGGAGAGTTTACCATAAGGCCTGACGGTAAAATATTCATACAGAGCATAGGCGAGATTAAGCTTGAGGGCCTGCTTAAAGACGGGGCCGAGGTCGCCATTGCCTCGGTGCTTGAGAAATATGTCAAAGACCCGAAAGTGACGATTGATATAGTAAGGTACGCCAGCCAGGTGATATATGTTATGGGCGAGGTCTCAAGGCCTGGCAGGTATTCAACCGAAGGAAAGAACATCACGCTTCGGGACGCCGTAATTCTCGCCGGTTTGCCGGGCAGGTTCGCGGCCGACAGGAGGGTTTATATTATTTCTCCGCGCCCTCAGAGGCCTTCAACGAAGGTCGTCAATCTTTACAGGATACTCTACAGGGGCGAGCTTGAAAACAACGCGAAGCTTCAACCCGGAGATATCGTTTATGTGCCAAAAAATTTCCTGGGCATGATTTCTGATCTGATTTCCACGCTTTTAAGCCCGATTTCTAATACAGTACCGGCCGCGAGAGCCGCGGTAATGCCTATCCCCTGAAATTTATGACAAAAGAAACTCAGCAGCAACTTAATCTGTCCGATATGCTGGAGCTGTTAATCAGGAAAAGGAATGTTTTTCTTGTTCTTTTTTCCGTGGTATTTTTTTCCTCGGTTCTGGCCGGGCTGTTCATGCCGAGAGTTTACGAAGCTTCATCTCTTATTAAGGTGCGCGGCAAAAAAATAATTGACCCGCTGGTAAGCGAAATAGCCGTAGCTCCCCAGATAGCGGAAGAAATAAACACGCTCTCCAAACAGATTATGGCCTGGCCCAAGCTTGAACAGCTTGTCCTGCAGCTCAACCTTGTGAGCGTTGACGCCTCCCAGAAACAGATGGAAGATTACATAACGAATTTGAGGAAGCGCGTGAATGTCCGCTTTGTTAACAGGGAGATCATACAGGTCGTTTATCAGGACGGAAATCCAAGGCGCGCGCAGATGGTCGCCAACACGCTTACCCAGAACTTCATTGAGGAAAGCTCTCAGGGGAAGCGGGAAGAGGCTAAAAACGCCATTGATTTCATAAACGAACAGCTGAAGATTTACCGGGCTAAGCTGGAAAACTCCGAACAGAATTTTACGGTCAGTAAAATAGATTCCGACCTGAGGGTGGCGCAAAACCGCAGGACACTGCTCAAGGACCGCCTGGCCAATCTTCAGAAGATAATACCCTCTCAGGTTACGACTGAACAGAATCCGGTTGTTTCTCAGCTTCAGGCGAGGGCCGGTCAGATTGAGTCCGAGCTTGCCCGCCTTTTGATAGACGCCAAGGAGGGGAACCCGAAAGTTCAGGAGTTGCAGACGGAGTTAACCGGGCTTAAGGCAAGGATAAGCAGTGAGCTGGAGAAAACAACTGTAAAAGAAAGCATATCAACTTTTAATCCCATGTATCTGCAGACCGAGCAGGAGCTAAAGCAGATGGATATGGAAATAAGCTATCTTGAGAAAAGAAGGGAATCCCTTTTGACCCGGAGTGTCAGGGGCGCTAAGAAATTGGGCGAGGAAGGCCTGGCAAATCTGGAGAGGAATAAGAGGGTTGACGAGGATATCTACCAGATGCTTTTAAGACAGCTGGAGTCGGCCTATGTTTCCGAGCGGCTTCAGGATTCCGAAAAGGGAAACCAATTCACGGTGCTTGAGTACGCGAGGCTGCCGTTAAAGCCGGTTAAACCCAACTTCATGAAAATACTGCTGTTTGGTTTCTTCGGAGGGCTGATGCTTGGCGGCGGAGGCGTTTTCCTGCTGGAGAATATTTTTAAGACATTCCATACCCCCGAGCAGGCGCAGGCGGTTCTCGGATTTACGGGCCTGGGCAGTGTCGGAACTATAGCCATGGAAACTCAGAATAAGGATAAAAAGGAGTTCCGGGCCGCCGTCAGGGATTTCCTGCGAAATAATAAACTTTTCTCAAAAATAAGGATCGCCGTGCCGCACATCGCGCTTAAGCGCCTGGATCCCTCGGTGGCCGCCGAGCTGGTGGTTTACCACGATCCCCGTTCCCGTATAGCCGATGACTACAGGATGTTAAAGACAAATATTTTCCACGGGCTCAACGATTCCGGAAAAATAAAAAAACTTCTCATTACAAGCGCCATTCACGGCGAGGGCAAAAGCACGACCTCGGCCAACCTGGCCGCGGCCATAGCGGCTGGCGGCTCCAAGGTTCTGCTTGTGGACTGCGACCTGAGAAAGGGCCTTCTGCACGCTTTTTTCTCCGCGCCCGTTAATCCCGGGGTATCGGACATACTGCTCAATTCCATAGATCCGCAGAAAGCGTGCAGGCAGACTCCCGTAAATAACCTCTGGTTCCTGCCGTGCGGCGCGGCCAAGGGAAATCCTACGGAGTTGATGGGTTCGCCTTCTTTTAAAGAACTGATAAATTCACTTTCGTCCCAGTTTGAGATAATTGTGATGGATTCTCCGCCTGTGCTTAATATGCCGGACGCCATGATGCTTTCAAAGTTTTCCGACGCGGTCGTTGTGGCAATTGAATCCGGGAAAACTCACCAGAAAGATGTAATCAATATCAAGTCGTCGCTCAGGCAGGTCGGGGCTAAGGTTCTCGGGTTTGTTATGACGAGGCAGGATCACTATATGCCTCGTTATATGCACGATTATTACTACAGTTAAAGTTACACAAACACGAAACGGCGCGTCAGCCCGCCAACGGTTCAGTGGCGGGACAGCCCGCCAAAGACTCAGTGGCGTAAAGCCTCTCCGGGTTTGATGGTGGCCCCGAAACGGCGCGTCAGTTAAATGGTTTTGTAGCTGCGCAGCTTGCTGCGCGTTCCGTGAAAGCGCCGTCATTCCGGAAAGCCTCTGTCCCGCGGCGAAAAATCTCCCGTCTTTGGACGGGTGAAGAATGCTTCGCATTCGCCTGGGAGGTCGGCTGGTTTTATTCAAAGCATTGGGCCGCCACTCCGGAATCCAGAAGTAAGACTAAAGACTGGATCCCCGACTGAGTCCTCGGGGATGACACCAAAAAACAAAGCGCGCCGTCATTGCGATCTCCCGCAGGGAGAGAAGGATCTCTGTTGCTAAGAAATGACGACAAAGAAGTTGGCCGTTCACTTATAACTTACAGCTTAAAACTTGCAACTTACAGCTTATAACTTAAAATTCCATAATCGGCCCAATCAGGGGAAAACAGGCGGTGAATAATGAAAAGAATATATAGTTTGTTTTTAGCGGCGGTTCTCTTGGCTTCCGCGCGTCCGGTTTTTTCAGAAACGCCCTCGGCGCGCGCCCTTGAAGTATTGCCGAGCGCCAGAATAGCCTCAATGGGAACGCGCTGCGCCGCCATGTCGGAAGGGATTGATTCTATTTTTTCAAATCCCGCGGGCCTGTCCGTTATCACGAGAGATGAATTTTCATTTTCCAGTTTCAGGCCTTACGAGGGAGCCTCGTTTCAGCACGCGGCCTATGCTTATGATTTTGAGGATGTCCGGGTTGGCAATGTCTATGACCTCGGAGCGGTGGCTGTATCAATGTCTGCCCTGGACTGGGGCCTTCAGTCAGCCGCGGGAGCCGCGCCTTCGCATCCCGTGGACAGGATAACCCAGCTCACTTACGCTAAGCCGGTTTTCTCGGACAGCGTTTTGGGCAGCGTTTTCGTGGGCCTTTCGGCTAAAAGCGTCTCCGAAGAGTTCAGAAGTTCTTCGGGTGATAATTTTTCTTTTGATTCAGGTATTCTTATCAGACATCCCTGGCACAAGCTTTCCGCCGGCATTTCACTTTTAAATTATGCCGACTATTTCTCGTATAAAGACGGAAGTTACGATTTGCCCAGGACTTTAAACGCGGGCCTCGCCTCTGTGCTGTTAAAAGACAGCCTGGTTGTCGGAGCCGATTATACTACCAACAGCAAGTCACAGGGCGGCTACGGCATCGGCGCGGAATATTTCCCGGGCGAAAGAAGAATATTCGCGCTAAGAGCCGGATATAATTCGCTCGGAGGGGATTATTCGGGGCTGTCGTACGGGGCCGGCCTGATTCTTAAGAATGTTGATGTCTTCTTCTTCTACGCTTACGAAATGAATTTAGACTACGCGTATATTCCCCGGGACACCCTCAGCGGCCTTCACAAATTATCATTGACTATAAAGCTCGGAGCCGATTAGAATGTTCCGGCTTCCTGCCGTATCCGCGAAGCTCAGGCTGTTGTTGTTTCTGCTGTATTTGGCGACTATTGTTGCAGTTTCCCTGCTTCCGCTGGGAACGGATTCGGCAAAACTCAGGCTGTTTAACAATATTATGCACGCGCCGGTTTATGCCGTATTCGTGCTGATGTTATCCGGTATTTTAAAGTCTGTTGCCGGGTTGAATGCCGGCCGCCGGTTTTTTATCAGCGCTTTCAGCGCCCTGGCTGTGGGCGCGGCGGTGGAACTGGCTCAGTTCGCCGTGGCCAACAGGAGCAGTTCACTTAGCGATTTAGCCCTTAACGCGGCAGGTGTGGCGGCAGGATTGTCCATCATGTATTTCAGGGAAAGGCGAAAATGAATAAAGAAGAAATTAAAACCAGTGTCGTGGAATTTATCAGGAATAATTTTCTGCTCGGAGCCGAAGCGGTGAAGTTTGGCAACTCCGACTCTTTCCTTGAGAAAGGGATTATTGACTCAACCGGAGTGCTTGAGCTGGTAGCGTTTCTTGAAGAGAATTTCAAGGTTAAGGTCACGGATACCGAAATGACCCCCGAGAACCTGGACTCCGTGGATAAGCTGGCGGATTATATTACAAAAAAGACAGCCTGAGCAAAAAAATCAAATGTGCGGAATTTGCGGACAGATAAGCCTTATGGCGGGCCTTACCCCCGACGCAACAGTCACCGGGAATATGGTCATGTCCCTGTCGCACAGGGGCCCGGACGAAGCGGGCATCCACACCTCGCAAAATGCTTCTCTCGGGCACTGCCGGCTCAGCATAATAGATCTTGAAGGGGGACTTCAACCCCTTCATAACGAAAACAAGTCCGTCTGGATAACCTACAACGGGGAAATTTTCAACTATCCGGAACTCCGCGAGCGCCTGGCCCGCCAGGGCCACCGTTTTTACACCAAAACCGACACGGAAGTTATAGTCCACCTCTACGAAGAAAAAGGCGAGGCTCTTTTAGAAGAGCTAAACGGCCAGTTCGCGTTTGTTATCTGGGATAAGAAAAAGAACAAATTCCTGATGGCGCGCGACAGGACGGGCATACGGCCGCTTTACTACTCAGTTTCAGCGGGATCTCTGCTGTTCGCGTCGGAAATAAAGGCGTTGTTTTCTTCCGGAAAAATAAAGCGCGAGCTTGATTACGGGGGCCTCGGCCAGCTCTTTACCTTCTGGACGCCCCTGCCTCCTAAAACGGTTTTTAAGAATGTTTTTGAGCTTCCTCCGGCACATTTTATGACAGTCAGCGGTGGCAGGATGGAAATAAACCGCTACTGGGATGTGGAGCCGGGCGGGCTGAGCCACTCTCCGGAAAAGAAGGATGATGATTACGCCGAAGAGCTGATGGCGCTTCTGGACGATGCCGCCAGGATACGCCTCCGGGCCGATGTGCCGGTGGCTTCCTACTTAAGCGGCGGTCTTGATTCATCATTTATTTCGTCTCTGGTAAAACAGAAATATAATCCCGGCATACAGACATATTCCGTTGCCTTTCGCGATAAATATTACGACGAAAGCGCCCATCAGAAAACAGTTTCAGATTTTATCGGCAGCGCTCACAGCCGGATAGACTGTTCTTACGCCGATATCGGCAAAGCCATGCCCGATGTCATCTGGCATACCGAAAAGCCCCTTGTCAGGACGGCGCCGGCGCCGATGTTCATGCTTTCCCGCCTTGTGCGCGAATCCGGCATCAAGGTGGTGCTGACGGGCGAGGGCGCCGACGAGATGCTGGGCGGTTACGATCTTTTTAAGGAAATGAAGATACGCAGGTTCTGGGCGCGCCAGCCGGATTCAAAATGCAGGCCCGCCCTGCTTAATATTCTTCATGCCGGTATTTCCGGAGGGGCCTCAACGGCGCCGGCGTTTATTGAGGCATTTTACAGGACTCATCTTTCGGGCGCCGATAAAAACTGGTATTCGCATATTCCAAGATGGGATACGACTTCCTACATAAAATCATTTTTCGCGGACGATCTTAAAGGCGCCGTTTCCTCCGAGAGCGTCTATGAAACAATTGAAAGCCTTCTGCCGGACGGGTTCTCGTCCTGGGACAGCCTGTTGAAAGCCCAGTACATAGAAATTTTCACCCTGCTTTCCGGCAACCTGCTGTCTTCGCAGGGCGACCGGGTCGCGATGGCTCACTCGGTTGAAGGTAGATATCCTTTTCTGGATTACAGAGTTGTGCGCTACGCGCTTTCACTGCCTCCCCGCTGCAAGATCCGGGGCCTGCGCGAAAAATATTTATTAAAAAAGGCGGCCGCGGCTTATCTGCCGGCGGATATCATCGCCAGAAAAAAACAGGCCTACAGGGCTCCGGAAAGCCAGAGTTTTCTAAACGCCGGAAAGCTGGAGTATGTGGAAGAGTTGTTGTCTGAATCAAATTTAAAAAACACCGGGATATTTAATCCCTCCGCGGTGGCAGGCCTGATGGCGAAATGCAGGAACTCGGCGCCGGGGCTTGTCAGCAACAAAAATCATATGGCTGTAACGGCCATAATAACGACGCTTCTTACGGAGAAGCATTTTATCAGCGGTTTTGAGCCTTTGCTCCGAGAAAAGCTTGATAAATTTCAGGGCCGCATAACGACAGTCAATTGACGGAGTGGTATGCGTTTATTTGATTTTCTGAAAGAAAGCTCGGCCAGATACCCGTCAAAAGAGGCTGTGGTCTGCCTGTCTCAGAGGATGGACTACGCCGCGCTTGACAGGTATTCCGACTGCTTTGCCTCAGGCTTGGCCGCGCGCGGCCTGGGCAAAGGCGACAGAGTAGCTCTTTTTCTGGATAATTCCTGCGAATATGCCGTATCGTATTTTGCGGCGCTCAAGGCTGGCGCCTGTGTCGCGGCTTTGAACACTCAAATGGTTCCCCGTGAGCTTGAATTTGTGCTCTCGGATTGCGCGCCTAAGGCGATAATTACCGAGCCCCGGCTTAAAAATATTGTGGATGCCGCGCGGGAAAATATAGCAGGCGGTTTACCGGAGCCGATAGTTGTTTCACAGGGCGAAGATTTTGAAAAGAACTTTGGGTTAAACGGTGAGGCTCTTGAGGCCGCGCGGAGTTCAGTCTCCGAAAATGACCTCGCGGTTATGATTTACACCTCCGGCACGACAGGCAGGCCCAAGGGTGTAATGCTTTCTCACCGGAATATGTGCTCTAACGCGGAATCCATAGTTTCATATTTGAAGCTGTCCCATGACGACAGCGCGGCCGTGGTTCTCCCGTTCTTTTATTCTTACGGCACATCGCTTTTGACTACTCATATTAAAGCCGGCGGAAAGCTGGTGATTGACAACAGGTTCCTCTATCCTAATACGGTGCTTGACACCATGGAAAGGGAGGGGGTTACCGGGTTTTCCGGAGTGCCGTCTCATTTCGCGATACTTTTAAGAAAGTCAGCGCTCAGAAATTATAAACTGCCGAAGCTGAGATATGTGACGCAGGCCGGCGGCGCCATGAGCCCGTCGCACATCAGAGAGTTCAGGGAAATACTTCCCAAGGTTGAATTTTTTGTAATGTATGGCCAGACGGAAGCCGCGGCAAGGCTCAGTTATCTGCCGCCGCGGTTTTTGGAAAGCAAGCTGGGGTCGGTGGGAAAAGCTATTCCCGGCGTGGAACTCTCAGTTGTGGGCGAAAACGGAAAAGCCGCGGTTCCCGGGGAAATCGGCGAGATAGTGGCGCGCGGCGACAATATTATGCTCGGTTACTGGAAATCGCCCGAAGAAACCGCCAAGGTGCTAAAAGACGGATTCCTTTATACCGGAGATCTGGCCAGAACGGACGACGATGGGTTTATTTACATAGCCAGCCGAAAAAGCGATATGATAAAGTCCGGGGCAAACCGTATAAGCCCGCTGGAGATAGAAGACGCGGTTTGCATGATGAAAGAAGTTCTGGAGTGCGCGGCCGTGGGCGTTCCGGACGAAATATTCGGAGAAAGCATTAAGCTGGTGGTTGTGCTGAGAGAGGGCGCGTCCGTCTCTGAAAAGGATATATTGATTTTCTGCAAGAAAAACCTTGCCGCGTACAAGGTTCCTAAAACAATAGTGTTGGCGCCGGCACTGCCTAAGACGGCTTCCGGCAAAGTCAAAAGAGCCGAACTCAGATAGTTTTCAGTTCATGGTTCTGCACTGTCAGAGTTTTGTAGCTGCGCAGCTTGCTGCGCGTCCGTAAAGCGCCGTCATTCCAGAGTGCTTCTGTCTGGAATCCATCAAGGCCTGTCATCCCAGAAATGTTTTGTCTGGGATCCAGGATTTTAAAGTTCTTTCAGAAAGAAACAAAGTCGCGGGGCTGCTGCCCCTGCACCCCTTTCTAACTTTCTTTGAGCGCTCAAAGAAAGTTAATAAAGAAACGCGACCCCGCGAGCCATTCGCAAAAGTATTTTAGGCAGTCTTGCAAACTCCCTGCCTTGTAGGCAGGTCAAACAGGCAAGACTGAAGGCATCCAAAAATACTTTTGCTCATAACCGGCTCGGAAGGGTATGACGACCAAAAAAGGTTGTCATTGCGATCTCCCGCAGGGAGAGAAGCAATCTCGCAGTTAGTTGGTTTTGTAGCTGCGCAGCTTGCTGCGCGTTCCGTAAAGCGCCGTCATCCTGGAGCGAAGCGTGCTGTCATTCCGGAATTGTTCAGTCCCGCGGCGAAAAATCTCCCGTCTTTGGACGGGTGAAGAATGCTTCGCATTCGCCTGGGAGGCCGGCTGATTTTATTCAAAGCATTGGGCCGCCACTCCGGAATCCAGAAGTAAGACTAAAGACTGGATCCCAGACTACTACCTCTGGGATGACGCAAAATAAAAAAAGGCCGTCATTGCGATCTCCCGAAGGGAGAGAAGGATCTCAGTTGTTGGGAAAAGGTGTATGACGACCAAAAAAGGCCGTCATTGCGATCTCCCGAAGGGAGAGAAGCAATCTCGCAGTTAAATGGTTTTGTAGCTGCTGAGCTTGCTCAGCGTTCCGTAAAGCGCTGTCATCCCAGAACTGCTTTCTGAAGTTTACCGACACAAATGGAGTTCATTTATGAAAATATGTTCAAGGTGCGTTCTGCCGGAAACTTTCCCGGGTATTAGTTTTGATAAATACGGCGTGTGTAACTACTGCTCCGATTCAAAAGCGGTTGAGGATTACTCCGCCCAAAAAAAGGAAATATATGGCAAGTTCACGGAACTGCTTGATAATATCAGGGGAAAGTACTCCTACGACTGCACTGTGGCGTATTCCGGCGGCAAAGACAGCACTTTCGCCCTTTACCTGGCTAAGACACACTTTAAGCTAAATCCGCTCGCGCTTACTTTTGACAATGGTTTTATATCCGAAGAGGCATTCAGGAATATCAGGACTGTCACGGAGGCTCTTGGTGTTGACAGCCTGATAATTAAGGCTGATTTCGGCGTAATGAGAAATGTGATAAAAAGAAGCCTTAAAGAACCCATATTCCCGCTAAAGGCCCTGGAGCGGGCGAGCACTATATGCACTTCCTGCATAGGGCTGGCAAAATTCATATTTTTAAAGACCGCCCTGGAAAAGAAAATTCCGCTCATGGTCTGGGGCTGGACTCCGGGGCAGGCGCCTGTCAGGTCTTCGCTTATGAAAATTAACGCCTCCCTGTTTAAATCAACCCAGAGTATTTTTAGAAAACAGCTTGAAGAGGCCTCCGGCTCCGATCTCTCAAGGTATTTTATTGAAGATTCAGTTTTTGACTCCCCGGAAGCCTTTCCGTACACCGTCAGCCCTTTCGCTTTCACGGATTATAATGAAAAAAGCATAATCTCTAAAATAAAAAAACTTGGCTGGAGAGAGCCGGGCGAGATGGACGCCAATTCCACGAACTGTCTGCTCAATTCCTTTGCCAACAAGGTTCATCTGGACCGCCATGGTTTTCATCCATATGCCTTTGAGATAGCCGGCATGGTCCGTCTTGGAATTATGTCAAGGAAAGAGGGGCTAAGCAAACTCGGCAAATTCGAGAACAAAAAGGCGATGGCGATAGTAAAAAAGAAGCTTGCGTCCCGCTGAGACTGCTGCTTCGCAGAATCTCGCAGTTAGTTGGTTTTGTAGCTGCTGAGCTTGCTCAGCGTCCGTAAAGCGTTGTCATCCCAGAAATGTTTTGTCTGGGATCCAGAAAAACCACTGGATACCAGCTTCCGCTGGTATGACGACCCCAAAAAAGCCGTCATCCTGATCTCCCGAAGGGAGAGAAGGATCTCAGTTGTTGGGAAAAGGTATGACGACCCAGAAGTTCGCCGTTCACTTATGACTTACAACTTAAAACTTATAACTTAAACAAATATGAATAACTATCAAAAGCCGTGGTTGTTTCTTCTGGTGTTATCAGGCATTTTATTGTTTCAGTCATGCGGGAGGCAGGGTATGGCCGCCAATGAAGGGGTGCAGGTGAATTTAGACAGGCAAATAGAATTAATCTCCTCAAAAAAAGTATTTTTTGGCCACCAGTCTGTAGGTTACAATATAGTCGTTGGGATTAATGAACTTCTCGGGGGGGCGGACAGCGGAATAATCAGGATTGTCGAAACTTCAAGCGTGAAGGATTTCGGCGCTCCGGTATTTGCGCATTCCGCTATTGGCAGGAACAAGGAGCCGCTGACAAAGATGGACGGATTCAAGAAGACCATGGATTCCGGGGTGGGTAACAGGGTTGAGATTGCTTTCTTTAAATTATGCTATATTGATATTTCGGCTGAAACCGATACAAAAGCGCTTTTTGCCCATTACGCCAAGGTAATGGCGTATCTGGAATCAAAGTTCCCTAAAGTAAGATTTATTCACTTTACTGTCCCGCTGAGGGAAGTGATCGGAGGTCCAAAAGCAGGATTCAAAAGAATACTGGGTTTGAATGTCTGGGGCGACGAAGACAACATTAAGAGAACGGAATACAACGAAATGATGAGAAATAAATTTGCTTCCACCGGTAGATTGTTCGATCTCGCGCGTTACGAGGCAGAGTATGCGGGTGGAAAGTCATCCGGTTTCAAGCTGCGCGGAAAAATATATCCGTCGCTGGCGCATATATATACCGATGACGGCGGACACCTGAATAAAACCGGTAGAGAGGTCGTAGCGAGGCGGTTGTTGGAATTCATAGGCGCAGAGGCTGGCAGATAAGGCTAACATGAACTGATGGCGCAAAGGGCAATATGAGCGGTTATGAGATAAAGGATATTCAGACGTGCAGGGTCATTGCGGATTGCGAAACCGCTCTTGTGGCGCTATGGTCAAGGAACCTTTCAAGTATGGCCCCGCAGAGATTCATCTGGCTTTACGGGAAGAATCCTGAGGGAGCTCCAAAAACATGCGTCGCGGTACTTCCCGAGAATAACGAGATGATCGGAAGCGGTTCGATATATCCCAGAATGTTCGATGTAGGCGGCGTAAAGGTAAAGGGTGGGATTGCCGTTAACTTTGCTATCGATAAGAAATATCGTGTGTTCGGGCCGGCGTTAAGCCTGCAGCGGTCGGTGGTGGAAGGGATCGCCGAAGTTGGCTACAGCTTCGTGTTCGCGTATCCGAACAAGGCGTCAAGGGGTGTATTTACGCGCGCTGGATACCGCGTTGTAGGTGAGGCAGGGAACTGGGTAAAACTGCTAGATTCTGAAGGTAAGCTATCGGGATATGTAAAGAACAAAACACTGGTAAAGCTGATAGCTGCGGTTGTAAACAGAATTCTTGAAATACAGGACAGGAGCCGCGCGGCTTTTGTCTCGAACAATGAGATCTGTGAAACCCTGGACAGAGCCGATGAGCGTTTCGACGCGCTGTGGGAGAACACAGAAAAGAATTGCAGGGTATTGGGAACCAAGAGTTCCTCATACCTGAACTGGCGCTATTCCGACTATCCCACCGGAGAGTTTAGGTATTTTTGTCTTTTTGACGGCGAAAAGAGGGATATTAAGGCTTTTGTCGTATTTACCATACGGGATAATATTGCTACTGTCATGGAAATGAATGCGGTTGAACCTAAGACGACACGCCGGATACTTTTAAATTTCTCTCTTGCCATGAGAATGATGAAAGCCTCTTCAATATCGATATCCTATCTTGGCAATAAACAGTTTGTAAAAGAAATAGAGCATATTAACTTTATCAGACGCCCTTACGCGAGGACCTGCATGATTTTCATTGACAAGGCAGTTCCGGCTGAGACTGCGCTGTTATTGTCAGATGAAAAAAGCTGGTTCTTGTTTGACGCAGAAATGGACCTGTAATTCAGGTAATATAAGGTAAAATATGGCAAACAGAAAATACAAAGTATGTCATGTCCTCAGTAAGTTTGATGTCGGGGGGATGGAAAACGGAGTTGTTAACATTTGCAATGATCTGAATAGGTCATTGTTCGTGCCATCAATTCTCTGCGTAAAAGATACCGGGCCCATGATATCCAGGATAAAACCAGATATTAAGGTTCATAATATGGGTTATAGCGAAGGAAGGTATTTGTCTCGCTTTTTGTTTGTGGCAAAGTATTTCATGAAGGAAAAGCCGGATGTTGTGCATACGCATGGTTGGGGCGCATGTTCTTTTGACGGGATAATGGGGGCGAAATTGGCTGGTGTTCCAGTAGTTGTCAACGGGGAACACGGGGCGACATTCAATAGGCCTTATCAAATATTCATCCAAAGGATGCTGTCCTATTTGTGCGACGCTACACTTTCTGTGTCGGAATCGTTGAAGAAAAGGATAGTTACCGAGATAGGTATGGATCCCGGCAAGGTCACGGTAATAGACAACGGCGTAAATACCAACCTTTTTAACGGGGAAGCCGATACCGGGCCTTTGAAGAAGGAATTAAGAGAGAAAAACCGGATTTCATTTTCCGATACAACAATGTTTATAAGCAGTATAGGCAGCCTGAAACCCCTGAAAAACCAGATATTCCTGCTGAAAGCTGTAAAGAGGTTATATGAAAAGTACGCCGACGCGGAAGTTGATGTTGTCTTTGTCGGTGAAGGTCCTGATCGGGAAATGCTGGAAAGATATAGCGCGGAAGCGGGAATAAAGGAATATGTCGCCTTCCTTGGCCGCCGCGATGACATACCGGCGATATTATCCTTTGCGGATGCGCTGGTTCTTACCAGTATACCGGATAAGGAAGGCATGTCAAATGTTATACTTGAAGCTATGTCGTCCGGAGTTCCCGTAATATCGACCCCTTCAATAGGCACATCGGAACTTATAGCGGACGGCAAGAATGGATATATAGTTGATTATAATGACACGGACGATTTATGCGACAGAATATACGCTATGTTCAAGGATAAAAGTGCCAGGAACGAGATGTCCCGAGAAGCAAGAAGCCTTATTAAAAGGAAATATTCACTAGATAAGATGGTGTGGACATACGAAAAAATGTACTTACGATTTTTTGAGAAATAGGGCTAAGGCGGTCATGTGGCATTCTTTCTGTTGTGTCTAACCATATTCATAATGTTTTTTCAGCCTGCGGAAGTATGGCCGATTTTGGAAAAGTATCAGCCTTTGAGAAACTCCGCGATATTCGCGCTTTTGGGATATATATTTTCAAGAAAGCATAATAAGGAACCGTTTTTCGCGGAGAAAGTGAATTGGTATTTTCTTCTGTTTGTCGTTATGCAGGTACTCAGTGCTTCCTTGCTTTGGCTCGGGGGTGGGATAGAGGCGTTTAACTTATGGCTGCGGCTGGGCATAGTATACTTTCTTATTACTCAATCGGTTGTTGATGAAAACAAGGTAAGAAGCATTGCCGCTGTTATAGTGTTTGCGGTTGCATATTTGTCGTATTATTCCATATCCAAATATGTGGTTGTTTACATGCCTGGCATCAGGGCGGGAGGATTCGGGTGGTATTCAAACCCCAACGATATCGCAATCATACTGGTTTCGGTAATACCGCTCGCGCTTCTTCTCGCTAATACGGCCGGGTCGTTCGTCTCAAAAACTATTTATTTGGGTTTGGCAGGGATGTTCGCGTTCAATATTTTGTTTACGGGTTCGCGAAACGGTTTGCTGGGATTGCTTGCTGTCGGGGTGTTAAGTTTGTATTTTTCTGAACGCATGCCAAAACTGTTTAGGGCCATATTATTTGCCGGGTTGCTGGCAGGGGTGTTTGCTGTTGGTATAACGAATGTCCTTAGCCGAAGCGATCTCAATGCCCTCAGTGGCGACAGTTCTTCTGAAAACCGCATTGAGCAATGGAAGGTCGGATTAAGTATGCTGAAGGATCATCCGGTATTCGGAGTCGGCCCAGGGGAGTTCACAACCTATGTGAGGCAATACGGAGGTATCCCTGGAATGCAGCCGCATAACACACTGCTGCAGGTATTTGCCGAATCGGGAATATTCGGCGGCGTATTCTTTCTCCTTCTGGTGTCCTATCCTTTAGTGTATTTGATAAGAATGAAGAATATATCAGGGAAAAGTAATAACAGTATTGCCGCGATGCTCTATAAATTCATCTGCTCTTCGCTGGCCGGTTTCTGCGTCTGCGCCTTTTTTTCAAACAGGTACCAATTCTATATCCTGTATGTGCTGATAGCGCTGGCTGTAGCGGTAAAGCAAAATCTGTTAAACCCGGCAGGATGGACAGAGTTAGACGCAAATATTAGTTGAGCTTTTCAGTATTTAGTCGGTAACTTATCAAAAGAAAATCAAAAATCATGTCAAAAAAAGCTAAAAGTCTTATCAGCGGTTCGTTTTTAAGAAGCACCGAGTTTATCGCGAACGCCGTGATTGGTATCGTGATGATGCCGTTTATCATACATTCTCTCGGCGATCACATGTACGGCCTTTGGATATTTGTCGGTTCATTTCTGGGTTATTACGGGTTGATGGATTTCGGCCTCAACTCCGCGGTTCAACGCTTCATTTCAAAGGCAGTCGGAACGAATGATATAGAAGAAGAGAACAGGATATGCAACACGGCATTGGGCGTCTTCACCGTTATCGGCGGATTCGCGCTGATCATGTCGTTTGTAGTTGCTTTTATTGTGCCGTTGCTGGTTGTTAACATTACAGAAGTAAGCCTGTTCAGGAAACTGATCCTGATTTTGGGCATAAATTTCTCGATAGGGTTTCCGCTTCGGGTGTTCGCGGGCATCCTTGCTGCCAATATCCGTTTTGAGTTGAGCAGTATGGTGGACCTGAGCAAGCTTGCGATAAGAACCTTGCTGATATACATATTCCTGCTTGATGGTTACGGAGTGATTGCCCTTGCTGTTATTACGGCAACCCTTGACATCTACGCGTACTCCGTAAAGTATTTCATCGTTAGAAAGCTATATAAGCATATTGTCCTGTCAAGTAGATATTTTGACAAGAGCAGGATTCGCACGCTTTTCGGCTACAGCGTATATACCTTTGTGGCTCAAGTCGCCGATCAGCTGCGTTTCAATATAGACAATCTTGTTATTACCGTATTTATCGGACTCAGTAGTGTCACGCCCTATTCTATAGGGGCGCGGTTTATTGCTTATTTTTCGGAATTCATATCCGCTGCTACCGGCATGCTGGCTCCGGTATTCAGCCAGTATCACGCGGCCGAACAGTATGATCTTTTGAAAGAGAAGTATCTCTTCATGACTAAGATCAACGGATACCTTTCATTTCTGGTAGGCGGGCTGCTGGCGATATTCTCAAGAGAATTCATAATACGCTGGGCCGGGCCTGAATATCTTGTGTCGTATTCGGTCATTCTTGTACTGCTGATACCGAGGATATTCGCGCTGATGCAGGTCCCATCCATACAAATGCTGTTCGGTATTTCGAAGCATAAGTTTTTCACTGTCTCTAATTCGATAGAGGGGATATTAAATCTTATTGCGAGCGTAGTGCTTGTCAAATATTACGGGATATTGGGGGTTGCCTTAGGGACTGCTATCCCCATGATAACGGTTAAACTATTCATACAGCCAATATATACATGTAAAGCGATCCGGTTGAAAGTGAGTTATTACTATTTGAATGTGCTTTTGCCGGTTATGATAAAGTCAATGTTAATAATAACGGTCTTGTGGATTGTTTTAAGACGCTTCGTCACCCCAGATTACACAAGGATCATGGTACTTGCGGTTTCGGCGTTAGCGGTGTTTGTCATCACGGCATTTTTTATTGGGTTCAATAAAAACGAGCGCGATTATTTCAGGTCTGTGGCGAGGATGTATTTTATATTTACGCGTCACGGGAACTGAACGCTGCGGAAAAGGTAGTATATAGGAAGAGAATATGTCAAAGATTACGATAACATCAGGACTCGGGCACGGTAATTTAGGCGATGATGCTATTTTGATATCCAATAAGCGGACATTTTTGGATAACGGCATAACCGACATTGCCGTACTGTCCCCGGATCCCGATAAGGCGAGAAAGTTGTATGACGGGAATATTTTGCCTAATCTGGGCAGGTTGTTCAAGGAGATCAATAAAGGTCAATTTGCGTGGAGTTGGAGGCTATCTCAGGCATTTTATGTTTTATTTATAATTAAAATGATTATTAACGCTCTAAGAATGTCAAAGAATAAAAGTCCTGTTTGGGTTTCAGAAAGCGAAAGGGAATTCCTCATTAATATTCACAGCTCTGATGCGTTTGTTGTGTGTGGTGGCGGCACCTTCACGGATCATTATTACTATTATCATATTGCATCAGAATTGCTAATTGCCAAGGCGTTGGGAAAGAAATGTTTCCTTGGGGCACAGAGTATAGGCCCCTTAAGAGGCGGCTGGTCGTTCATGATGCTGAGAAGAGTTTTCCGTGACACATTCATTACCGTAAGGGACAACCTGTTCTCCAGGGAATATCTCACCGGCAAGGTCAGGGTAAGAAACGCCCAGATAAAGGATTGTGTTGATGACGCGTTCCTTTTGGAATCGGCCGAGAAAGGAACTGTACGCGAGATATTGAAAGGCGAAGGTATATGCCCGGATAATATTGCAAAATACGGAAAGATCGTTGCTTTTAACGCCAGGGCGTGGTGGAAGGAAAAAGGGCAGAACCAGCATTTAAAAGAAATGCTGATAAAGCTGTTAAAGGAGCTGAACGCCAAAAAATGTTACATACTTTTTATTTCAATGGCTAAAGCTGGGGATAATGTTTCCCAAGACGCGGATAATGGTTTGGAGTTGATAAGCGAAGCGGGTATGAGTAATAACAACAATATAGGGATTTTAAGGAAGTTACACAGCCCTCAGGAAATAAAGGCTCTTATAGGAATGGCTGACCTGGCTATCGGGGTCTCTTACCACTTTAATCTGTTCGCGATCACTCAGTGCATTCCGACCATCGGAATTTACCAGGACGAGTACTACAAATTGAAGACACTGGGGCTACACAATGTTTTCAACAATGACAAATACGCGTTTGACGCAGGGGAAAGCTACGATAAGTTGATAAGGCTTGTGAACGAGGCAGACGAACAGAAGGAGTACATAACCCCGGATAGAATTAAAGCTCTGTCGGTTAATTGTTGCGTCGCCGCAAAGATGGCGGCGCGCTATGCGAAAGAGGGGGGATAGATGCCGCCTCTGGTCACAGCCGTGATACCTACCTATAATCATGGAAAGTGCGTTTGCGACGCCATTGAGAGCGTATTGCGACAGAGTTACGGGAATGTCGAGGTAATAGTCGTTGATGACGGTTCCGCAGACGGTACTAAAGAGGCACTTGGTAAGTACGGTGGAAAGATCAAATATATATATCAGAATAACCGGGGGCTGTCCGCCGCCAGGAATATGGGAATAAGGGAATCTAAGGCTGAGTATGTGGCTTTTCTGGACGCGGATGATATGTGGCTGCCTGAAAAGCTGGAACGGCAGATGAAGTATTTCGATGACTTGAATATTGGGTTGGTGGGCTGCGGGTACATAAACTTTGATGACGACGGTAATATCATAAGGACTGCCAGGGGCAACCAATTTAAGAATAGTAAGGACCTGGCTGAACGCCTGATAATCCGGAATGTGATCAGCGGAAGCGGTAGCGGAGTTGTCGCGAGAAGGGAATGCTTCAAGAAAGCGGGTATGTTTGACGAGAGCCTTACGGCTTCCGAAGACTGGGATATGTGGTTGAGGATTTCAATGGAATATGGAGTTGCCATAATCGAAGAGCCGCTGACAAAAATAAGAATAACAGGGAATAGCATGTCTTCGGAAGGCAATGCCGAAAGAATGCTGCGCAACGCTTTGGCTGTGCTGGGAAAGGTATTCAAAGACAACAAAAATGACTATGGGTGGTTCCTCAGAAAAAAAGCATACAGCGACAGGTATTTTTTCGCGGCGAATGCGTCTCTGACATCCGGCAATAAAGCCGCGGCTCTCAGATATTTGTTCATTTCCGCAGTGATGAATCCGTTGTATTTTATTTCAAGGATAGAGACATTGATCCTTCTTCCTATAATCATTGCAAGAATCATCGGCTCAGGCGCGAAGAGCGCCGGCAAGCCCGGACAATAAGGAAAATGTAAATGAGTTCCAAGGGTTACGGTAAATGGCTGGTCCCATACGCATTGCAGCGATTATTTCGCGGCGGACGGACGAGAGCGTCCGGAACATCCCATATCATTATCTGCGTGGTGGACCATTTTGAGCCGGGGCACGGCAAGGCCGATCCCGGTACAGCTGCGTCAAGGGTGGATTCATGGGCGAGGAATTATCCGTCAATGGCGGATAAACATAAAGACGCGGACGGCGTCAAGCCGCAACACACCTGGTTTTACCCGCCTCATCATGATATGCGGTTTTTAAACGATCTGACGGTTCTTTGCAGGGGTGAGTACGGCGAGATAGAAATGCATATGCATCATAACCGGATGGATCCGTTCCCGGACATGTCAGAAACGCTCAGGGCAAAGATACTGAAATGCATTGAAGATTATTCAAAACACGGGATATTCTGTCAGCCGGACGGGAGCAGAACATTCGGTTTCATCCACGGCGACTGGTCGCTTGACAATTCCCGGGGTCCGGAAATATGCGGAGTTAACGATGAGATCAAGATACTTAAGGAATGCGGTTGTTACGCCGATTTCACATTCCCGTCGTTAGGAGAAGCACAGCCAGCGATGATAAACAAGGTTTACTACTGTAAAGACGATCCGGTTAAACCGAAGTCCTATAATAAAGGGAAAGAAGTGCGCGCAGTGGGTGGTTCGTGGGGCGATTTGATGATGATACCGGGGATAATCGGATTTCGCTGGAGATCAAGGACTCACCGGTTCAAACCGTCAATTGAATCATCAAACCTGGGAAAAAGTGATCTTCCGGCTCACGGAAGGATAGATTACTGGATAAACAACGCGATCGCCGTAAAAGGCCTCCCTGAATGGAAATTGATAAAACTCCACACGCACGGCGCTCCGGAAGAGTCATGGGAGGCGAATTTCGGGGCAGTTGCCGATGAGATGTATTCATATCTTGAGAAGAATTACAATGACGGGAAGATTTACTCTCTTCACTATGTGACGGCGCGCGAAATGTACAATATTATCAAAGCTGCGGAGTCGGGAAAGAGCGGGAATCCGGGTGAGTTCCGGGATTTTATCATAAAACCATACGCTTATAAATAACTATGTGCGGCATATTAGGAATTTATCATTCTGACGCCTCTAAGAAGGTCAATCCGGAGACGGTTAAACGGGCTACGGATCTTATGGTCCATCGCGGGCCTGATGACAGCGGTATGTTCGTGTCGGATAATATAGGTTTGGGGCATCGCCGTTTAAGTATTATTGACCTTTCGCTTGGGCATCAGCCGATGTTTAACGAAGACGGGCAGATAGCGGTGGTTTTTAACGGCGAGATATATAATTACAAGGATATTCAGGCGGAACTGGTCTCAAAAGGACATACTTTTAAGACGAATTGCGATACAGAGGTCATTGTACACGCCTATGAAGAGTGGGGTACTGAGAGTGTTAAGAAGTTCATCGGGATGTTCGGAATAGCGCTCTGGGATAACCGCAGGAAAATAATGTGGATTGTCAGGGACAGGCTCGGCATCAAGCCGGTATATTACTATTGGAACAGAAATACCTTCATCTGCGCTTCGGAGATAAAGCCGCTGTTCAGCGCGGGCCAGGTAAAACCTGAGATAAATCCGAAGGTAATGGACGCGTACTGCACTCTTGGATACGTTCCGGGCCCGGAAACCATGTTCAAGGGTATCATGAAATTAAAGCCCGGCCATCACATGGTGGTTTCCGGGAAAGAAATAAAGGAAACAGAATACTGGGATTTCGCTGACATAACGCCTTCGGAAATAAGCTTTGAGAACGCAAAAAGACAGGTAGACGAACTGCTGCATGACAGCGTGAAGAAACGTCTTATGAGCGATGTGCCTCTCGGCGTATTCCTAAGTGGCGGGCTGGATTCAAGCGCGATCACGGCCGTCATGCATGAGATCGTCAGCGGCCCGGTAAATACTTTTACGGTTGGTTATGACGAGAAATACAAGGTTGGGGAGGAATATTACGCTGATATTGTCGCCAAGCGCTTCAATACGAAGCATAACGTATTCCGGCTTGAACCCGAAAATTTCCTTGAATCCATAAAAACGCTGGTTAAGTACGCCGAAGAGCCTATAGTCGAGCCGGCGGCCATAGCGCTGTACCATATTTCAAAACTCGCGAGGGAAAAATCGATAGTGCTGTTATCGGGAGAGGGCAGCGACGAAGTCTTCGGCGGCTACTATCTTTATCAGTTCATGAGCAAAATAGAGAACATGCGTAGATTCATTCCGGGCCCGCTTCTCAATATGGCGGGTATGTTCAAGCCGGTTTTGCGAAAGATGAAATACCGCAAATACGCCGACTGGCTTTCTCTGCCGCTTGAAAAGCGCTACATGGGCACATCGAATTACCTGACGCCGTCGCTGAAGGATGAATTTTACGCGGACGGTTTCCGCGGCGAAAGAGGAGACTATCTGGAAGAGACATTTGAGTCGTATTTCTCGAAAGTCAGGCATAACAAGGATGTCGTCAACAAAATGCTTTACGTCGATACTAAAACATGGCTTGTTGATGACCTGCTGGTAAAGGCCGACAAGATGACGATGGCGGCCTCGATAGAACTGCGCGTGCCTTTTCTTGACCACCGGCTCGTGGAACTGGCGGCGTCGCTTCCCTCGTCTTACAAGATACGGAACGGAGAGGGAAAGTATTTGGTCAAAGCTATGATGGAAAGCCGCTTGCCGAAGGAAATAATTTACAGGAAGAAAATGGGTTTTCCGGTGCCGACAAAGAACTGGTTCGGCGGAGAATTGTTCGGATCGGTCAAAGAGATACTGGCCTCGGGGCATCTGCCATGGGTGAACGGCAAGGTCGTCAATAAGATGCTGTCGCAGCACGAAGCCGGACGGGAAGACCACAGCAAACTACTTATGATGCTTCTTGTCCAGTCATTCTGGCAGGATGAGTATTTGGGGCGCCCCGCGTGAGAACAGAAACCTTGAAAGTGCTGGTTATTACGAATCTGTTCCCGAACAATATCGAAAAGAACCGCGGTATATTCATTAAACAGTCTTTACAGCGGATAAACGGGCCATGCGATATACGGGTTGTCGCTCCGGTGCCATGGTTCCCACTGAATATTAAATTCCTTTCAAATTGGTCCGTGAATTCCCTGGTCAGCGCGGAAGAAGAGATAGCCGGAATTAAAACGTACCATCCCAGATGGCTTGTCATACCGAAGATGATGCGTTCCATGTACGGTTTTCTGATGTTCGCGTGTATTCTTCCGGGAATCCTGAAAGTCAGAAAGTCGTTTGACTTTGACGTCATATACGGCCACTGGATATATCCTGACGGTTTCGCTTCGGCGCTTCTGGCTAAAATTTTGAAAGTGCCTGTCGTGCTTCATGCCAGGGGATGCGACATCAACCAGTACACCAGGTTCTATCTCCGCAGAAAAATGATAACCTGGGCGGTCAAAAATGCGCGCAGTATCATCACGGTAAGCAGGCAGTTGAAGGAAAATGTAGTGAAACTGGGTATTGAACCGGAAAAGATCATAGTCGTGCAGAACGGGGTGGATACCGGCATTTTTAAACCCATGGACAGGAACGAATGCAGGTCGAAACTGGGGCTGAATAAGGAAGAAAAGATTATACTGTTCATAGGCACTGTCGAAGAGGTGAAGGGAGTAGAATATTTAATTGAAGCGTTCAAGAAAATTAGAGACCGTGGCGTCGGGAAGATACGGTTGATTGTAATAGGCAAAGGCGCGCTGGAGAACAAAATAAAGGAAAAAACCGCCGGATATGGATTAAGCGATATCGTTGATTTTGTACGGGAGATACCCCACGCGGAGGTCCCGTTATGGATCAACAGCTGCGATGTGTTCTGTCTGCCGAGCATAAGGGAGGGCATGCCGAACGTCATACTGGAAACCCTATCATGCCGGAGGCCCGTCGTTGCCACGGATGTGGGAGGGATACCGGACATCATGAATTCAGCCGAATACGGTTTGCTTGTACCTCCGCGCGACCCGGAAGCGCTTGCCGGGGCGTTGATAAGGCTATTGTCCGAAGGGCGGAAAGAAATATACAACCCTGAAACGGTTTTGAGCTGGGGCGAACACGCCGAAAAGATTATAAAAGAACTGAATGCGGCAGCGGGGAACAGGGAATGAATATTATATACCATCACAGAACGCAGGGCAGGGGGGCGGAAGGAGTCCATATCCGCGAGGTTGTTAAAGCCCTGAGAAACGCCGGACACGCGGTTTTTGTTGCGTCGCCGCCGGGGGTGGATCCGGTCGGTAATGAAAGTTCCGCGGGCCCGGAAAGGCAGATGTCGCTCGTTTCTTCGGCGTTGTCCTGGCTCAGCAGGTATATCCCTCAATTCGGATTCGAGTTGATGGAGATGGCGTACAATTTGGCGGCATACCGAAAAATAGGCGGGATACTTGAAAAGGAAAAAATAGCTTTTATATATGAGAGATATGCATTCTTCTGTTGCGCCGCGGCGTATTTGAAAAAGAGGAAAAAGGTTCCGCTGATATTGGAAGTCAATGAGATAAGCGGCATTAAAAGAGCGCGCGGCCAGTCATTCCGCCGGCTTGCCAAAAGCGCGGAGAAATGGATATTCAGGAACGCCGACGCGATAATCGTGGTCTCTCCTTTTCTGAAAGAGCAGATATCCGCAATGGGAATTGAAAGCGCGAAGATACATGTTCTGCCGAACGCTGTAAATGACAAAGAATTTGATGTCAGCGTGGAAAATAAATGTTTTTCCGCTGAGCACAACCTCGCGGGCAAGGTTGTGCTGGGGTTTGTGGGAAGTTTTATCAAATGGCATAATTTTGGTTTCCTGCTCAACGCGTTCAATGAACTGCGCGGGACGGCAACCGCTGATATGGCGCTGATGCTTGTAGGCGACGGGCCGCTGAGAGGTGAGGTGGAAAAGCAGGTAAAGGCGATGGGCATAAGCGGGAGCGTAATCTTTACCGGGGCAGTGCCGCACAAAACCATACCGTCCGTCATCAAGTCAATGGATATATGCATAATACCGCAATCCAACGATTTCCGGTCTCCTATAAAGATGTTCGAGTATATGGCCATGGCGAAACCGGTCGTGGCTCCCGGCACCGGGCCTATTAAGGATGTGATAACCGATCAGGTTACCGGAGTATTGTTTGACGCCGGGAACAAGGAGATGTTCGTAAGGACGCTGAAAGCCCTTGTAACGGACGCGCACGGGAGGGCGGTTATCGGTGGCAACGCGCGGAAAGAAATAATGGAAAAATATCTGTGGAAGCATAATGCCGTTAAAGTGCTGGAAATTTACGGGAATATAATAAATGCTTGAAAGCGTGTTCTGGATATTGTTTTTTCTGATATTTTATACCTACCTGGGTTACCTTCCGATTCTTTACGCCGCGGCTCTGCTTTGGGGGGCGAAACCTCCGTCACCGGGCAAGGTGTTTAAGATAAGCGTCGTCATTTCTGCCTACAACGAAGAAAAAGTCATTGCCTCCCGCGTTGAAAACCTGCTTGGTATGGATTATCCTGCCGGCCTCTGCGAAATAATTATAGGTTCGGACGGGTCCTCAGACGCTACCGCAGAGATAGCCGCGGGTTTCCGCGACCCGAGAGTAAGGGTTATAAAGTTTGAAGAGCGCAGGGGAAAGATAAGTGTTTTAAACGATCTCGTAAAGCTCGCTTCCGGCGACATACTGGTATTCTCGGACGCGAATACGCTTTTTGAAAAAGACGCCCTGAAATTCCTTGTGTCTGATTTTGTTGATGAGAAAACCGGCTGCGTCTGCGGCCGTCTCGTGCTTAAAGATCACGAAAAGGGCGTTGGCGGAGAATACGAAGGGGTTTACTGGGCCTACGAATCATTGCTAAAGAAACTGGAAGGAAGGCTGGGTGTTACGCTCGGGGCTAACGGGGCCATCTACGCCGTGCGCAGACACCTCTACGGCGGACTGCCCGGCGGGCTGATAGTGGAAGACTTTGTCCTGCCCATGACAATTCTTGAAAAAGGTTTTAAGGTCACCTATGACGAACGGGCGCTTGCTTACGAGGAAACCTCGGCAAGCATTAAAGACGAATCCACGAGAAAAACGCGCATAGGCGCCGGCAACTTCCAGTCTTTATTTTTTCTGCTGGGAATGCTGAGTCCGCTAAGGGGACTGGCTTTCTGGGCTTACTTTTCGCATAAAGTTATAAGATGGCTGGTTCCGTTTATGCTGATGGCGGTTTTAATTTTAAATTTCGTGCTTTACAATTCAGGGCCGATTTATAAAGCTTTGTTCGCGCTTCAATGCGTATTTTACTCCCTGGCGCTTATAAGAATGGCGGTCGGTAACTCTTTAAAACTGTTTAATCCGGTTTACTATTTTTGCGCCATGAACTTTAGCCTTTTGGCGGGTTTTGTCAGGTTTATCTCGGGCGGCCAAAAAGTTACATGGCAGAGGGTTGAGAGATGATTTTAATTATTTTAACCGTAGCTTTTCTTTTAATTATCCTGGCGGTGGTGTCGCGCGAGCTGGGCAAAAAAAATGTTGCCATCTGGATATTGCCCTATATTCACAGCGTTCTCGGCGGCAGGGAAAAACCCCGCGCCGGCAAAACTGTTCATGTGTATTTTTGTTTTGTGGATCATTTTGAGCCTATGTGGAATAAGGCTGATATCGCGGCTGAACGCTCGCGGGTGGAAAAATGGACCCGTGACTATCCGCTTCTCGCGGCAAGGCACCGCGACAGCGATGGAAAACCTCCCCAGCACACATTTTTCTTCCCGCAGGAAGAGTACCGCGCGGAGCATTTAACCGCCTTAAAGGAGTTGTGCTCCAAGGGTTTTGGCGATGTTGAGGTTCATCTGCACCACGACAACGATACTTCTGACGGACTGAGAAAAAAACTGCTTGATTTCTGCGCCGTTCTTGATTCGCACGGGTTCCTGAAAAATGAAAACGGCAAGATATCCTACGCTTTTATTCACGGCAACTGGGCGCTTGACAATTCAAGGCCCGACGGCCGCTGGTGCGGGGTAAACGACGAGCTCAAAATTCTTAAAGAAACCGGCTGTTACGCGGATTTCACTTTGCCCTCCGCGCCCAGCGATACTCAGACAAGCAAGATAAACAGCATTTACTACGCTGTCGACGATATAAGAAAGCCGAAATCCCATGACAGCGGCGTTGATGTGCAGGCCGGCAGGGCGCCTTCAGGCGATTTGATGATAATTCAGGGGCCGCTTGCTCTGAATTGGAAAAACAGAAAGTGGGGTATTCTGCCCAGAATAGAGAACGGCGAGATAACTCACGATAATCCACCCTCGCCTGACAGGATAGACCTTTGGATACGGCAGCACATTCATGTGAAGGGCAGATCAGATGTTGTTTTTGTAAAAGTGCATACACATGGTTGCCAAGAGAATGATTTTGAGACGCTTCTTGGAGATCCTGCCGATAAAATGTATTCGTATCTTGAGAAGAGATACAATGACGGCAGGCATTACCAATTGCATTATGTCACGGCAAGGCAGATGTTTGAAAAAATAAAAGAGCTGGAAGGAAATACTAATGGCTGAAAAAGTAATTGGGACAATTCTGCACGGGGCGCTGGGGGATTATTACGAACAGTTGCTCGCGATAAGGATAGAGCGCGAATCTCGGAATGGAGAGAAATGGATCGGGTTTTATAAGGAAGAGAGGGAATTTCGCATCATAAGCCATTTCAATATTGATATGCTTGAAGAGTGTTATCCTGTTGAGCGCTTACAGGAAATACAGGTTGATGAATATTTTCAATTCCAGGTTAAAGACTCGGAGCTTCGTGCGGATATATTTGATAAACTGCCAAGAGACAAAAGGGCGATGTTTGATCTTAAGACTAACAATAAACCTTGGGCCTGGATAAGAAAACACGATTTTGCGTCGTCCGGCCTGGAACTTTCCCTGAGTGCTCTTGGAAAAGAATTCCTTCCGGTGAGCATGCAGCTGAACGGCATTGATGAAAGTATTTTTGGCAGGAAGTTTACCGTGGGATACCTTTGGCGTTATAGGAGTGAATCCGGCGCGGTGAAGAATTACTTCCAAAAGAGTGCAGATTGGATAATTAAATCTAAAAGTGAACTGTTCCGGCGCTTGATAAACGAAAACGGTGCGCATATTTTCGTCGCCGGGATGCATAGACAGGTTCATAGCCCCGAAGTACTGGCAACATTGACTAAATATGGTTTTCATGCCGGAAGTTACAAAGGTAAATACACGGACATGGTTCTTGACCTGCCGCCCTCTAATGTGACCTATCTAAAAGGTGTCGGCTTTGCTGCCGAAATGGAGCTGATGAGCCGCTGTGACCTGCTTGTCATGATGCCGTCTGGTTTTTCCGAGGCTCTCTGGATGAAAAGAAAAGTCCCCGTTCTGCTTACGGATCCGCCTCCTGTTTATCTCGCGAAAATGGTGTGGAATAGAATGCCATTATTTGATAATCTATCTTTAGATTACGCATATAATAATATGTTTGTTAGCCATACCGCTGATAATATGATGAAATTTTTGGAAAAGAAAGCGCTTTTGTCAAAGAAGAGGCGAAGGTAGAAATGATACACACGCCGTAGTTAGTTGTAGTGCGGGAGGAATTGAATGAAACGCGTGAAATTATTCGTCATGTCAACCATGCTGGCTCTGATTATGTCCGGGCTGATATCCATGCCGGCGCTTTTCGCAGCTACATATTATGTGTCGCCGACAGGAAGCGACGGATCCGGCAGCGGCTCATCGTCAAATCCGTGGGCTACGCTGAACAAGGGTTTCAGTTCGATGTCGGCTAACGATACGCTTGTGATGATGAATGGAATGTATACAGGCGCATCTAATATGTTTAATTCTTCCGTTGCGGGACAATACCCTCCGGGTGGTACAGGTGGGAATTACACTACAATAAAAGCGGAAACTCCCGGTGGTGTAATTATTGATGGGGAAATGACGCGCATGCCTTTTTCTGGCGGCAGCTCAAGTTATATAGCCATTGACGGTATAATATTTCGGAATTCAAGCGAGGATGTATTCCGTCTGATAGGTGCATCCGGAAGCAAATGCACTTATTGGAAGATTACGAGATGTGGTTTTAGCGAAGCAAACAGTACTTTTGTAAATCCCAGATTTAATAATTTTTTAGTGCGCTGGGGCGATTACATACTTATTGAGGATTGCTATACCTGGGGCAACGGCAAATATCGTTTTTACATCCTTGATTCAGAACATGTCATTTTGCGGCGTTGTGTTGATCGCTTTGATAGAGGGTACGGGGATGGTTCTCTTATGGCTTCTTTCAGATTGTACGGCGCAAATTACTGTATTTTGCAGAATTGTATATCCGTTGATTGTGACCAGAAAGAGTATATTTTGGATGCTGATTCCCCTAAGTCCTATGCCCAGCCAAAGCTGATATGGTTTGGGTCAAATTTCTTCTCAACGGGGAATAATTGTGACAACAATATTGTTGATGGTTGTATCGTTCTGAATTGTACGGCTAACTCATTTGCCGGTTTCATCGGTTCAGATAGCCATGTTTCAAGCAATACTATTTCTAACTCTGTTTTTTGGAAAACTGCGAAGAGTTTTTGGACAAGGGTTCCCAGTACAAGCGGACTGATTAAATTTTCAAAATGCGTCTTTGGTGGCACGAGTTCTGACAGTCATGATTATGGCATTGAGGCTGATATTGCCAATTGTGCTGAAGCTAAGAATTCAATTCTTTATAGTTTAGAATACTATGCGTTGAAATATGTTGATTCTGATTATAACTGCCTGTATGCAAACAACACTGGCAATTACACTGGTGGAAGCGCCGGCGCAAACGACTACTGTTCCCAGAACGCGAATGCTTTTGACCCCCTATATTTCAGCACGAACACTTCGGGGGGGCTGAAATACCTTGTCAGAGTAGAGTCGGGTTCCAACCTTTCCGGCAAGGCAAGTGACGGCGGAGCCATAGGGGCGACTATTGTTAAGAAAATCGGCGTCTCGGGTTCTCTCTATGGCGAGGCGGGATATAACGATGTGACCGCGGACGATCTCTGGCCTTTCCCTTATGAGAGCACTATCCGGAGGCACATGAGAGAGTATTCATACGACAGCGGCAATCTAACCGGCAAACGCGGTTTCTGCGCCGACGGCACGACTCTGACAAAATATATATGGGAATACCTCGGCAACGCTATGCCGGCGGGTATGTACTCGCTGGTGGCCCCGTCGGGCCTCGCCGCTTCGGCGGCATCGGCTACGGCGGCAACTCTCACCTGGACGGACAGCTCGGTAATTGAAACAGGGTACAAGGTTGAAAGAAAAACCGGCGCTGACGGAACCTACGCCGAGATAGGCCAGACGGGGGCTTTTGATGAAACCGGCACTTATACCGATTCGGGGCTGACAGCTTCGGCTACATATTGGTACAGGGTGAGGGCTTTTGATGATTCGTCTAATTCAGCATACAGCAATGAAGCATCATTCAGTCTTTCAAACCTTGCCCCTTCGGGATTAACCGCCGCCGCGGCATCGGCTTCATCGGTCAATCTTGCCTGGACTGACAACTCGGCCGTGGAAACGGGCTATAAAATAGAAAGAAAAACCGGCTCCGGCGGAACTTACGCGGAAGTCGCACAGACAACGGCATTCACCGGAAGGGGTTCCTATTCAGATACCGGACTGACACAGGCGACAACCTACTGGTACAGGGTCAGGGCCTATGACGCCTCCGGCGACTCGGCGTACAGCAATGAAATTTCGGTTTTTACCTCATTTAGTTTGTCCGATGTGCCGGCTCTGTTAGCCGCCGGCGAGCTTAAAATAGTGGGTTCGGCGGAAGGCCGCGGCACGGTAAACCCGGATAAAGGCGACACGGCAAAAATATTCTTTAAGGGTTCGGGAACGGGTTTGTACGAGTGCCGAGTATTTGCGGTAAGCGGCGAGATGGTCTGGAGCGACTCCAAAGACGGTATAAGCGAAGGCTATTTTGAGTGGCTTCCAAGAAATATGGCTTCAGGAGTTTATGTGGCCTATGTAAAGGGCCCCGGCATCAGCGCTAAGAAAAAAATAGTGGTAATAAGATGAATGTGAGTTTGGCTGTAAGCAACAAACTGTTTTTAATGGCGCTGACGGTAATTTTGCTGGCGGCATCGGCGCGCTCGGAATTCGGCGAGACCGGCTGGGTGGTTTATAAAAAAATTCAGCCGGCGCGGTTCAGGGGCGCGGCTGTGACGGCAACCGGAAATTCGGAAGTTGCCTCCGCTTTGTTTAATCCCGCCATGCTCATGGACATTGAGGCCAGCGCGGTAAACATTAATTCCGAACTGGGCGTGGTGCAGGATAATTTTAATTCTGTTCTCTGCGCCCTGAAATATCCCAAATTCGCCCTCGCGGCCGGCGCGGCCGCGTATAACGCCGGGAAGGAAGAATTAAACTGGATTGAAAACGGCGCTCTGGTGACCAGAGAGGTTTTTGTCCAGAGGGACCTTATGGGTTTGCTGGCAGGAGCTTTTAGCATATCGCGAAACCTTAATGTGGGCGCGGCTTTCAAATACGCCACAAGCGAACTCGCGGAGACCAGCACAGCTGTTTCCATGGCGGCCGATGCCGGCGCTGTCTATACGCCGCTTAATAATCTTTCCGTGTCCGTCTCGGCTTTGAATATCGGGCAGTCAACTAAATTTATAGAAAAGGCGGACCAGCTTCCGCTGACGGGATATGTTTCGGCGGGCTACAGGCTAAAACAGGGCGAAAATTATCTTCTGCCCAGCGCCGGCGCGGCGTATTATGTCAACGAAAAACAATATGTTCCCGAGGCCGGGCTGGAATACGGACATGGGAATTATTCAGTTAACGCCGGATACAGAATGGGTATTGAGGAATTAAATATCCAAGCAGGGTTCAGGGCCAGAATCAAACAGTTTGACATAGGCTATTCCTACCTTCCCGGGGTTTTCCTCGGGCCCACACACAGGTTATCGCTTTCCTTCGCGTTCGGCCGTAGCTATAAAAAGAACACGCGGAAAGATACCGAGATCCTTTACAACCACAAACCTCTTTTTTCTCCAACCAAACGGAATTATAAATACAAATAGAGTCACGGTATCGTTCGGGAGCTTTCTGCCGTCATACCAGCGGACAGACTGTGTCATAACTGCCATTAACGAGGGCTTTGAGCTGTTGTCATGCTGAACGCAGTGAAGCATCTCGACGGTAAAAATAACTTCGCGATCCTTCGCTTCGCTCCAGGATGACGGCGCTCTATGGAACGCGCAGCTTTTTCGCTGTCTTCGCGAGCGGAGCGCGGCGATCTCGCAGTTTACACCGAGATTGCTTCTCTCCCTTCGGGAAATCGCAAAGACGGCCTTTTTTTGAGTCGTCATACCAGCGGAAGCTGGTATCCAGACAGACTGAACATTTTAAGTTATAAGTTTTAAGCTGTAAGTTGTAAGTGAACGGCGGATTTTTTGGTGTCATCCCAGAGGTAGTAGTCTGGGATCCAGCCTTTAGTCTTACTTCTGGATTCCGGAGTGACGGCCCAATGCTTTGAATAAAACCAGCCGACCTCCCAGGCGAATGCGAAGCATTCTTCACCCGTCCAAAGACGGGAGATTTTTCGCCGCGGGACAGAGGCTTTCCGGAATGACAGCACGGAAGATCCTTCTCTCCCTTCGGGAGATCAGGATGACAGCGCTTGGTGATTTTGGTTCTTTAAAGAGACTTTTTGTTTTCATACCCTTTCCGAGCCGATTATGAGCAAAAGTATTTTTGGAGGCTTTCAGTCTTGCCTGTTTGACCTGCCGACAAGGCAGGGAGTTTGCAAGACTGCCTAAAATACTTTTGCGAGTGGCTCGCGTGGTCGCCTTTCTATATTAACTTTCTTTGAGCGCTCAAAGAAAGTTAGAACGGGGTGCAGGGGCAGCAGCCCCGCGACTTTGTTGCTTTCTGAAAGAACTTTTAAATTCTGGATTCCTGTGTGTGCTCACATCTCGCACCCGTTGCAAGCTTGTGCGGCTTATTCGCCGCACTGCAACTACAGGGATGACGGCGCTCACCCGAATTACACCCCGGGGGTGTAATTCTGAGCCTTTGGCGGGCTGGCGCGTCGTTTCGGGTTTGTTTGCTTTTCTGATGTCATTAAAATAATAAAATCCTCTCCGTAAACACGCGGGCGGGGATTTTTTTTATAACTATTGACAAAATGGCGCCCAATCAGTATAATCAGATTAATCAGAAAACGCTGATTAGGGGAAAATGATGCAGAAAAATGAAAATTCCATATCCTGCGACCAGTTAAAGGTTGACATCGGATCCTGCCAGGTGGAGTCTATTATAACGATAGACGACCGCGGGCAGATGGTGCTTCCCAAAGAACTGCGCCTGAAAGCCGGCATAAAACCCGGGGACAAAATGGTGCTGGTTTCCTGGAACAAGGATTCAAAGGTCCATTGCATATCGCTTATCAAAAGCGACGAGCTTTCCCTGATGGTCAAGGGCAAACTCGGGCCCATTATGAAAGAAATGTCAAAGTAGCGCGGCCAGGCAAAGACAGGCAAGCAAGCCGTAGTTGCCGACGGAAAGGCGAGATTGTTTCTCTCCCTTCGGGAGATCGCAATGACAGGGCATTTTTAAGGGTTTTTCAATAGACTCAATATTAGGATATGGATACCCGACAGGGACGCTGGAAGATGACGGCAAGCGGCTGATTTGAGCCTATGAAATATTTTAAGATGAAATACCGGAGAATAAAATGAGCGGGCTTAAACCAAAGCAGAGGCAGTATCTTTTACAACGGTTCGGAAAAAATGTCAGTTTTGACCGCCTTGAGCGCAAGCTCTACGGCCACGATATTTCCGCGATGCCGAAACTTTTTAAGCCACTGCTCGGCGATACCACTCCGGATGCCGTAGTACAGCCGCGCAGCGAAGACGACCTTATAGAGCTTGTTAAATGGGCCGACGCGAACCGCATACCGCTCACCCCGCGCGGCAAAGCCTCTTCCGGTTACGGCGGAGTGCTTCCGGTAAAGAATGGCATAGTAATAGATTTCTTCAGGATGAACAAGGTTCTTTCCGTAAATCCCGAAACTCTTGAGGCCACGGTTCAGGCCGGAGTTGTCTGGGAAAAACTGGACAAGGAGCTTGGCTCAAAGGGCCTTACGCTGAGGCTTTATCCCACCAGCTACCCCGCTTCAACTGTCGGCGGATGGCTTGCCCAGGGCGGCGCCGGCATCGGTTCCTACGAGTACGGCTGGTTTAAGGACAATGTGGTCAGCGCCAGGGTAGTAAGCGCCGACGGTTCCGTGAAGGCTTTTAAAGGCAAAGAGATAGCTCTTATTTCCGAAGCCGAAGGCATGACCGGCATTATCAGTTCTGTCACCGTAAAAGTCCAGAAAAATGAGGAACTTGAAGTCGTAGCCCTCGGATGCCCGGACGCCCATTCCATGCAGAAGGCAGTTAGCCATGTCATAGAAACAAAAATGCCGGTCTGGTCGCTGGCTTTCATAAACCCCAAGATGGCTGAGCTTAAGAACAAGTCTCCGCATATGGAACACTTCGGGCATGAAGTCGGAGAGCATATAGACCTTCCAAAATCCTACATAATACTTTTAACATACCGCGCGAAAGATAAAAATAACATTATAAAGCAGATCCCCGATATAATTAAAGCAAGCGGCGCGTCCCAGCTTGGCGAACACATAGCCAGACATGAATGGGAAAACCGCTTCAAACCCATGGTCGTGAAACGCCTTGGGCCGAGCCTCGTTCCGTCTGAGATCGTGGTGCCGGTTGAGGCGCTCGGTAAAGTCCTAAGCGAGATAGAAAAGAAGGTTACCCAGCCGCTTGTGAAAGAGGGAGTAATAGTCCTTAACGGCATGCACGGCAAACCCGAGGCGGTGATACTCGGTTTTATTCCGAGCGACCAGCGCAAATTCGGATATAACCTTGTTTTCGCGCTTGTCTTAAGCATAGTCAAGATCGCCGAGAAATACGGCGGCAGGGCTTATTCCACCGGCATATATTTTGTCAGGCATGCCGCAAAACTGCTCGGAAAAGAAAGGCTTGAAGAAATAAAAAAATACAAGAAACAGGCCGACCCGCACGGCATATTTAATCCGGGCAAGGTTTACGAGCCAAATCTAATGAGCCTGGCTCTGGCTATGGGCGGATTGTTTGAGCCGTTCTCAAGGCCCTTTGGAAATTTTGTCGTGACAGAGATAGGCGAGAGAGCCAAAAAACCCGTGCGCGGAATTCCCGCCGATGTCGCGTGGTACGCCTACAGCTGTTCCCAGTGCGGCAACTGTGTTGACACCTGTACCCAGTTTTCGGAACGAGGCTGGGAAAGCCAGTCGCCCAGGGGAAAATGGTTTTGGCTGAAAGAATATATGGAGGGCAGGGAAAAGTGGGACCAGAAAATAGTTGATTCTTTCCTGGTATGCACCACCTGCGAGCTCTGCGATACCCGCTGCTCGGCCTGCCTGCCGGTGGAGCCGTCGTGGATGAAGCTCCGAGGCAAACTTGTGAACGAAGACAAGTGGATGCCCTTCCCTCCCTTTGAGATGATGTCCGCGGCGCTTGTGGGCCAGGGCAACATATGGGCCGGATACAGGAAAAATCGCGCCGACTGGTTCCCCGCAGATCTTAAAGAAAAGTACGGGCCCGGGCGTAAATCAAAATCGGTTTATTTCGCCGGATGCACCGCGAGCTATGTGGAGCATGATATCGGCATAGCTTCGGTAAGGCTGCTGGATAAAGCCGGAGTGGATTTTACATTTTTGGGCGAGCGGGAAAGCTGCTGCGGAACCCCCATGCTTGCCTCCGGAAAATGGGATGTTTTCTCGGCAACGATGAAAAAAAACATAAAGTCCGTCCAGGACGCGGGGGCCGACACCGTAATCTCGTCTTGCCCCGCCTGCGATATGATGTGGCGCCATGTCTATCCGGCCTGGGCTAAAAAAGAAGGTATTGAATTTAACATAAAGGCCAGACATTACAGCGAAGTCCTTGCCGAGAAAATAAAGAGCGGCGAGTTCAAGTTCCCGGCCAACGACAACAAGCCCGTCACGGTGACCTGGCACGATTCCTGCCACATGGGCAGAGCCTCCGGAGTTTTTGAGCCGCCCCGCGAGCTTATTAAGGCTATACCGAATGTGAATTTTGTGGAAATGAAGTCAAACCGCGAAGAAGGAAAATGCTGCGGGAGCGTCCTGACGCTTATTAAAGAGCCCGATGTGGCGGGGGATATCGGCAAATCGCGCCTTGAAGAGGCGGTTGATGCCAGCGCTCAGAAAGTCCTCGCGCTTTGCCCCTGCTGCGAGTTCCAGCTTAGGGTCAGCGCCGATTCAAAGAAGGTGCCGGTTGAAGTTGTTGACCTGGCGAGTTTCGCGGCATCGGCTCTCGGATATAAACTGCCCGACCCGAACCCGGAAGTCAAGGCCCAGTGGGCTGTCTTTGAAGCCATGATAGCGCTTATGACTCCGAGAGGTTTCGCGGATCTTATGCAGACCATGTGGCCGGAGCTGGTTGACGCCATGCCTTTCGGAATGGGTCCCATGATGAGGCTGATGGGTAAAATACCGGGCGCGCTGAATTTAATGAAGCCGATGTTTCCTTTGCTTTTCCCGAAACTTCTGCCTATGATGATGCCTAAGGTCATGCCCGTGATGCTTTCAAGGGTGGCACAGCGTGTGCCCATGCCGGACTATATGCGCGAACAGATGCCCGTGCTTATGCCGCAGGTCATGGACAACCTTATGCCTCATATGATTAAAGATGTTGTGCCGCTTGTTACGCCGGGAATGATAAAGTACCTGCAGAATAAATAAAGCACACTGTTTAAAGTTATAAGTTTTAAGTTGTAAGTTATAAGTGAACGGCGAACTTCATTGGTGTCGTCATACCAGCGGAAGCTGGTATCCAGCCTTTGGTCCTACTTCTGGATTCCGGAGTGGCGGCCCAATGCTTTGAATAAAACCAGCCGACCTCCCAGGCGAATGCGAAGCATCCTTCACCCGTCCAAAGACGGGAGATTTTTCGCCGCGGGACAGAGGCTTTCCGGAATGACAGCACGGGAGATCCTTCGTTTCTCTCAGGATGACGGCGCTTGTGGATTCCAGGCTGAACGGTTTAAGTTATAAGTTTTAAGTTGTAAGTTCTAAGTGAACGGCGGACTTCTTTGGTGTCGTTACACCCTTTCCGAGCCGATTATGAGCAAAAGTATTTTTGGAGGCCTTCAGTCTTGCCTGTTTGACCTGCCGACAAGGCAGGGAGTTTGCAAGACTGCCTAAAATACTTTGCGAATGGCTCGCGTGGTCGAATGTCCGCACGAATAAGTGCGGACTTCCATGAGGACGCCGAGATGGTGAGGCGTCGCCTTTCTTTATTAACTTTCTTTGAGCGCTCAAAGAAAGTTAGAACGGGGCGCAGGGGCAGCAGCCCCGCGACTTTGTTTCTTTCTGAAAGAACTTTTAAATTCTGGATCCCTGTTTTCTCAGGGATGACAGGTCTTGATGGATTCCACACAGACCGAACGGTTTGAGTTATAAGTGAACGGCGGACTTCTTTGGGGTCATCCCAGAGGCCTTAGTCTGGGATCCATTTCAATGAGTCATTCATAAATGCCATGTTTCCGGCACGACAAACTTGTTCCACAAAAAAATTAAATGAAATTTTCCGAGATATACAGGCCCATAAACAAAGGCCTTTCAAAAGTTGAAGAGATACTGCTCAGGGCGCCGCGAAACGAATCGTTTTCCGGAGTCGCCGAGCTTGGAAACTTTATCCTTAAAAATAAAGGTAAAAGGCTTCGCCCTGCGACGGCTTTGCTTTTTTCCGGAGCTTCTTCGGTTGGCAGGCCTTTTAAAGCGGGCAGAACCCTTTTAAATACCGCGGCCGCCATTGAGCTCATTCACGCGGCTTCGCTCGTGCATGACGATGTCATAGACGATTCGTCCCTGCGTCACAACAAACTTACGGTAAACTCCAAGTGGGGCAATGAGCTTGCCATAGTGCTCGGTGATTACCTGTACTGCGCGGCTTTTGATATTATCGCCGACGGCGGCCTCAATGAGCGGGTTATGCGCAGGATAATTCATGCGACCAGGCTGATGTGCGAGGGAGAGGTGCTTCAGATTCATGAAAGGGAAAATTCAACTCTTCTTAAAGAACGCTATATTTCAATAATAGAAAAAAAGACGGCCAGCCTCTTTGAACTATCCTGCCGCTGCGGGGTCATGTTGTCCAAAGGTTCTAAAGCGCGCGAGGAAGCGGCGGCCGCATTTGGGCTTAATTTCGGCATAGCGTTTCAGATGACAGACGATTACCTGGATATAGCAAGCGGACAGAGCTCGCTCGGCAAAACGCCGGGGCTTGATTTTAAAAAGGGCGAACTGACACTGCCGTTTTTAAATCTCGCGGCTCAAAGCGAGCAAAGAAACAAAATAAGAAAATTAATAAAATCCTCAGAGAGCAGGAGCGCTTTTCTTGAGCTCCGGCGGCTGTTTTTAAATTCTCCGGCAAATGACATGACCAGAAATGAAATTTTGGGTTATATACGCAAAGCCAGAAAGAGCCTGGACGCTTTTGAGGGTTCCCCGTTTAAGAAAAGCCTCTATGACATAACCTGTTATCTTGAAGACAGGGCAAAGGTATAAACGCAATGTTTAATATTTACAGCAGTATATTTATTTTCGCGGCGCTCGGCGCGGTTTTTGTGGTGGCGCCGTTTGTCATATCCTGGCTGATCGCGCCCAGGAACCCGAGCCAGCGCAAGAGCTCCACCTACGAGTGCGGCGAGGCGCCGGTGGGTTCCGCGTGGATACAGTACAATGTGCGCTATTATATTTTCGCGCTCATATTCCTTATATTTGATGTGGAAGTCATTTTTCTTTTCCCGTGGGCTGTCACACTGCGGTCACTGGGCGTGCTGGGGCTGATAGAGATGTTCATATTCCTCGCAATACTCGCCCTGGGGCTTGTTTATGCCTGGAAAAAAGGAGCGCTTGAATGGCTGTAGACCGCGTTCCTCTTTTTATGGAAAAAATACCGGGCGGACAGATAGCCCTTACAAATTACCAGTCCCTGCTTAACTGGTCCAGAAAGAATTCTTTGTGGCCGCTTACCTTCGGGCTTGCCTGCTGTGCTATAGAGATGATGGCTACCGGCGCCTCAAGGTACGACTGGTCTCGTTTCGGTTTTGAAGTCGCCAGGCCCAGCCCGCGCCAGGCAGACCTTATGATAGTGGCGGGAACCCTGACGGATAAAATGGCCAAAAGGCTGCTTTTGCTTTATGACCAGATGCCGGAACCCAAATATGTGATATCAATGGGCAGCTGCGCCAACTCGGGCGGAGCCTTTTATTACGACTCCTACACGGTCGTCAAGGGCGTTGACACTATAGTCCCGGTTGACATATATGTGCCGGGCTGTCCGCCGCGCCCTGAGGCTCTGTTGCAGGGGCTGCTGGAACTTCAGAAAAAGATAGCGAAAAACGGAATGGCTGAATTAAGGGCGAAGAAATGAACAGAGAAGAGAAAATCCAAAAAATTAAAAACGGTTTTCCTTCGGCAGACGCGGCCGCCGGCCGGCAGGCCGGGGAAATTGTCGTCACGCTGACAGCCGAGTCTCTGCCCGGCCTGTGCCGCTATCTTAAGGACAGCCTCGGTTACGATTACCTTCGTTTTTTAACCTGCATAGATTATCCCGACAGGCTTGAGATGAGATATTTTGTTCACTCGTACAATGACAAGTCTGATGTTGTCATTAAGACGGTTATTGACAGGTCAGGCCCGAAAATAGGTTCCGTTGCCGGTATCTGGAGAACCGCGGACTGGCACGAGAGGGAAGCTTTTGATTTCTTCGGCGTGATTTTTGAGGGCCATCCGGACCTGAGGCATATTCTGCTTGAGGAAGATTTTAAAGGCTGTCCGCTGTTAAAGGATTTTAAGTCGGAAAAACTTGTTCCGCTTCCAAAATTATGAACCAGACGATTATTAACACCACCGAAGAATATTTCCTGAACATGGGGCCGCAGCACCCGAGCACCCACGGCGTTCTGCGCCTGATGTTGAAGATGGATGGAGAAGTCGTTCTTGAGGCTGTCCCCGACCTCGGCTACCTGCACCGCGGCTTTGAGAAGATAGCCGAGAGCAGGACCTATTCGCAGTTCCTGCCGTTTACCGACAGGCTTGATTATGTCGCGAGCATGGCAAACAACCAGGCCTACTGCATGGCTGTTGAAAAACTTTTAAAAGCAGAGGTTCCGCCGAGGGCCGAATATATCAGGGTCATAATGGCTGAGCTTAACAGGATAGCAAGCCATCTTGTATGGTTCGGGCCCTTTGCCATGGACCTCGGAGCCATTACGCCGTTTCTTTACGCTTTCAAATCCAGGGAAATGATACTGGACCTTTTTGAATCGGCCTGCGGCCAGAGGCTGACATACAGCTATATGAAAATCGGCGGAGTGCGCTGGGACCTGCCGGAAGGTTTTATAGAAAAGACACGGGAGTTCTGCCGATATTTTAAGGGCCAGCTGGACGACTATGAAACACTTGTCGGCGGAAACATTATTTTCCTTGAAAGGACCAGGGGCGTAGGCGCTCTCTCAAAAGAGGATGCCATAGACTACGGCTGCACCGGCCCGGTTTTAAGAGCTACCGGAGCGCGCCACGACAAAAGAAAAGACGAGCCTTACAGCGTTTACAATGAATTTGAGTTTGATATACCGGTCGGAAAAACAGGCGACACGCTGGACCGCTACCGCGTAAGGCTCGCCGAGATGAGCGAATCGCTTAAAATAATAGAACAGGCGCTTGATAAACTGCCGCAGGGCGAAATATCCGCCAAACTGCCCAAGCTGATAAAACCCGAACCCGGCGAGGCCTACACCTGCATTGAAACGCCGAGGGGAGAACTCGGTTTTTATATAGTCAGCGACGGCACTGCGAAACCTTACAGAATGAAAATTCGTTCTTCTTCTTTCTCAAATCTTTCGGTAATACCGCTTCTTTGCAGGGGGCTTAAGGTTTCGGATGTGGTAATTGTTCTTGGAAGCATTGATATCGTGCTCGGGGATGTGGACAGGTGAAATATATTTACGATATAAGGCTGATATTTGATTTCGTATTTTCCCTGGGAGCCAGGCTCTGGGAACTGACGGGCCTGCCTCTGTGGCTCTACTCGCAGATAAAGATTGTGGTTATAGGTTCCATTCTGCTGGGCGTGATATCGCTTGCCGTAATGTTTCTCATCTGGCTTGAGCGCCGCTTAAGCGCGCATTTTCAGTCAAGGATAGGCCCCAACAGGGTCGGCTGGCAGGGCTCGCTCCAGGCTGTCGCCGACATAGTCAAACTGCTGGCCAAAGAAAACATAACCCCGGCGAACGCCGATGTAGTGGTGTATCTGCTCGCGCCGATGGTGGTTTTTGCCGCGGCGTTCATGGCGTATATTGCTCTGCCCGTCGCGCCGCGCCTGGTGGTAAATAATTTCAGCCTGGGCATTCTCTACATTCTTTCTATCTCGAGCCTCGGAGTCATAGGTATTCTGATGGCCGGCTGGAGCTCCAATAACAAATATTCCCTTATCGGAGGAATGCGCTCGGCGGCCCAGATGATCAGCTACGAGATACCTCTTGTGCTCGCGGTCTTAAGCGTCATTATGATGGCAGGCTCGCTAAACCTCTCCGAGATCGTTGCCTCGCAGAAAAATTTCTTTGACTGGCACATATTCCGCCAGCCGCTGGCATTTTTAATTTATTTCGTTGCCGCCACCGCGGAGATAAACAGGCTTCCCTTTGATATCCCCGAGGCCGAAAGCGAATTAACCGCCGGGTTCCACACGGAGTATTCCGGCATACGCTTCGGAATATTCTTTTTAGCCGAGTTTGCCAATATGATGATAGTTGCAAGCATAGTAACGAGCCTTTTTCTCGGCGGCTGGCACGGTTTTGGCTTCCTGCCGCCGATAGCCTGGTTTCTGATAAAAGACGCCTTTACAATATTTACGCTGATATGGTTTCGCTGGACTTTTCCGCGTTTCCGCATGGATCAGCTGATGAACCTCGGCTGGAAGATACTGACTCCGCTGGCTTTATTAAATATTTTTGTGACCGGCATAAGGATGTTCATTAAATAATATGATACGGATAATTAAAGAGATCTATAAGGCGCTGATAAGCCTGCCCGCCGGGATGCTTGTGACACTCAAGTATCTTTTCGGCCGGACCGTTACCATGCAGTATCCGGAAGAAAGATGGATACTGCCGGAGCGCTTCAGGGGAAGGGTCGTGCTTATCCGTGACGAGAAAACATTAAAACACAGGTGCACCGCCTGCGGCAACTGCCTGCGCGCCTGCCCCAACGCCTCTCTGCGCCTTGAGTCGGCCGTGGATCAGAATAAAAAGCGTTACCCCGTGAAATTTACGGTTGACACGGCCTTGTGCCTTTTTTGCGGGCTCTGCGTGGACTCCTGTCCGTTTAACGCTCTTAAGATGAACAAGGATTACGAGCTGGCGGCCGCTTCCAGAGAGGCCTGTGTCCGCTCGCTTTTTCCTGACGGTGAAAATGATGATAGATAAATATATTATTTACTTTTTTTCAGCGGCCATGATAATCTCGGCGCTCGGCGTCGTGACGGCGCGCAATATGTTCCACTCGGGCCTTCTGCTCGGAGTTTCGCTTTTAAGCGTAGCGGGCATATACCTGCTTATGGGCGCGGAATTTCTGGCGGCGGTTCAGGTTCTGGTATATATCGGCGGCATACTGATACTAATTCTTTTTGCCGTCATGCTGACCCATAAAATATGCGATAAAAGCATAGCCCAGACCAACAAACAGAAGTTCTGGTCGCTGGCGGCCAGCCTCGCCGTCTTTGCCATATTGACGGCCAGCATAATTAAAACCCAGTTCGCCTCAAACACGATAACACCCAGGGTCGTAAGCGCGGCCGAGGCCGGCCTGGAAATATTCTCAGGGAATATACTTCCTTTTGAGGCCGTCTCGGTGCTTCTGCTGGCGGCGCTTGTCGGGGCGATAATGATGGCCGGAAGGGAAAACGAGAAATGATAACCGTTAAAGAGCTTCTTATAATAAACAGCCTTCTTTTCGCCATAGGCATCTACGGCGTGCTGACCCGCAGGAACACTATCGGCATACTTATGTCGGTGGAGCTTATTTTCAACAGCGCCTGCCTCAATTTTGTGGTATTCACCCGGGCGCTTAACCCGACCCTGCTTTCGGGAGAGGTTTTTGTGTTATTTATAATAGCGGTCGCGGCCGCCGAGGCGGCCGTGGGGCTGGCGCTATTGTTTAATATTTACCGCAGTTTCAAAGATATAGCCACAGACAGATACAATCTGATGAGAGGGTAGGATGTTAAGGCTCGCAGAACTGATACTTATATTTCCGATAGTTTCTTTCCTGGCGATAACTTTTCTGACAAGAAAATCAGAAAAGCTTTCGTCGGCTGTTTCCATAAGCGCGATATTCCTCTCGCTGGTTTCTTCGCTTTTAATATTTTTCAGCCTTTCGCAGGCTCCCGGCTCGTTTGAATTTAAAATGCCCTGGTTTGCCACGATAAGCGGTTTCTCTGTTGAGCTCGGTTTTCTCGTTAACCCGCTCTCGTCGGTTATGCTTCTTGTGGTGACGGGAGTCAGCTTTTTAGTGCAGGTATATTCGCTGGGCTACATGAAAGGCGACGAGGGCTACACAAAATATTATTCATTCATCTCGCTTTTCAGTTTTTCAATGCTCGGCCTTGTGCTTGCCAACAACCTGCTTCAGATGTATATATTCTGGGAGCTTGTCGGCCTTTGTTCCTACCTTCTGATAGGCCACTGGTATTCCAAGCCTTCGGCCGCCAACGCCGCCAAGAAGGCTTTTATCGTCACGCGTTTCGGAGATTTCGGTTTCCTTGTGGCGATAATACTTATTTCTTTTAAGACGGGCACATTCAATTTCCTTCAGATAGAACAGCTTATAAAGGCAGGAGCCCTTTCGCAGCAGCTTGTGACGGTTGTAGCGCTTCTGCTTTTCGCGGGCGCGGCCGGCAAGAGCGCTCAGTTCCCGCTCCACATATGGCTGCCCGACGCTATGGAAGGCCCGACGCCGGTTTCGGCGCTCATTCACGCGGCTACCATGGTGGCCGCCGGAGTTTACCTGGTGGCCAGAACCTATTATCTGTTTGTTTTTTCAGGAACGGCTCTTGAGGTCATAGCGGTCATAGGAGCTTTCACGGCGTTTTTCGCCGGGAGCATAGCCCTCGTGCAGAACGACATCAAAAGAGTTCTCGCCTATTCCACGGTAAGCCAGCTCGGGTACATGATGCTGGGCCTGGGGGTCGGCGGCTTCACGGCGGGATATTTTCACCTTATCACTCACGCGTCGTTTAAGGCGCTTTTATTCCTTGGGGCCGGCAGCGTGATACACGCTATGCATACAAACGACATCTGGGAGATGGGCGGCCTGTTCAAAAAAATGAAGGTGACGGCGCTGACTTTTCTTGTGGGTTCACTGGCTCTCTCGGGTTTATTTCCGACAAGCGGCTTCTTCAGCAAAGACGCCATACTTATACAGGCTTACCACAGCGGCCATACGGCGCTTTTCGTTATGGGGCTTTTGACGGCGGCCTTTACAGCTTTCTATATGGCAAGGGTGTTTTTTGTGGTATTTCTTTCAAAAGAAAGGTCCGCCGGCGGACACCCTCACGAGTCGCCCGCTGTTATGACGGTTCCTCTTGTGATACTTGCTCTGTTTGCTCTGGGCCTTGGATATTATACCGGCCCTTTCGGTTCTTTCGTGCTGGGTTCGGAGGCGGGGGGCGAACACCACGGGCTGTTAATACCTCTGGTTTCAAACGCGCTGGCTCTGCTCTCCATGCTGGCGGCCTGGGCCATATACCACAAAGAGCTGATATCTTCCGACGCGCTGGCCGCCAGGTTTTCCTGGCCGTATAAGATTCTCAAGAACAAATATTATGTAGACGAATTCTACGCTTTCTGCGTCAACAGGATCCTTTTCAATGTTTCAAGGCTTGCAAACTGGTTTGACCGCAACATCGTAGACGGTTCGGTTGACGGCGTTTTCCGCCTGACCAGGTTTACAGCCGTTGTTTTGCGCGGATTGCAGACCGGCCTTGTCCAGAATTACGCGCTGGGCATTGTCGGCGGAATGGTGGCCGTCTGGATTTTACTGCGCATTCTGCGCTAAGAATAGCAATAATAGCTGTTTAAAATTGAGTCTGATAAAAAAATGTCATTGCGAGGCCGCAGGCCGCGGCAATCTCGCTGTCTATGAAGTGCTGTCATCGCGGGAAGTGACGCGACACTCAGCCAGCGACCCAGAAAGTAAAACAGGATAATTATGATAATGGAATTTCCATATCTTTCAGCCATACTGGCATCCTCTCTTCTCGGAGGGCTTGCCATTATGCTTATTCCCGACCACAAGCATTCCCTCATAAAGCTTGTCGCCGGCATTTCCAGTTTTATCTCGCTTGCCCTTTCGCTTGTGGTTTTTTATCTCTTTGACGCCTCAAAGCCCGGCTTCCAGTTTCTTGAAAAGCTTCCCTGGCTGCCGAGCCTGGGAATATCCTATCAGCTCGGTATTGACGGTATAGGCCTTGCCATGCTGCTTCTGACGGGCATAGTTATATTCACGGGCGTGCTGATATCCGCTCATGAATTTAAGGAAGGCGGACTGCTCGGCCGCGTCGGAAGGCCGAGAGAATTTTTCGCCATGCTGCTTATACTTGTGACCGGAGTGTTCGGGGTTTTTGTTTCCCTGGACCTCTTCTTTCTGTTTTTATTCTACGAGATAGCCGTTTTGCCGATGTACCTTTTGATAGGTATCTGGGGCACGGGTAAGAAAGAGTATTCGGCCATGAAGCTGACCTTATACCTTATGCTCGGAAGCGCTTTTATACTGCTGGGCATACTGGCGTTGTATTTTACAAGCGGGCTCGGGACCTTTGACTGGTTCGCTCTGAGCAATTACTCGTTTTCCGAGAGATTTCAGACAATATTTTTCCCGATTGTTTTCGTGGGCTTCGGCATACTCGCGGGCCTCTGGCCTTTCCATACCTGGTCGCCCGACGGCCACGCTTCTGCTCCTTCCGCGGTGAGCATGCTGCATGCCGGTGTGCTCATGAAGCTCGGCGCATTCGGTATAATCAGGGTGGCTCTGGCTTTAATGCCTTACGGGGCGAAGTTCTGGGCGCCCTATTTCGCTGTTCTTACTATCGTAAATATCGTTTACGGCGCGCTTGTGGCCATGAACCAGAAGGACCTGAAATATGTTATTGCCTATTCTTCGGTCAGCCACATGGGTATTGTGCTGCTCGGCATAACAAGCTTAAATGTAATTTCACTTGACGGAGCGGTGTTCCAGATGTTCGCCCACGGTGTGATGACGGCTCTTTTCTTCGCGCTGGTGGGAGCGGTATACGGCCGCACCCATACAAGGGTTATAGCCGATATGGGCGGGCTTGCAAAGCTCTCGCCTTTTCTGGCTGTCGCTTTTGCCATCGGCGGGCTGGCTTCACTGGGCCTTCCGGGAACCAGCGGCTTTGTGGCCGAATTTCTTGTTTTAGTTGGAGCTTTCAGGGCCTATCCTCTGCTTGCCGTCGGCGCGGCCACAGGCGTGGTAATAACGGCTATTTATGTGCTCCGCGTTCTTCAGAAGATATTTTTCGGAGAGCTTAACGCGCACTATGTGACGGAAGGCTCTCAGGCACAGACCGCCGACGAGTTTTCCGCCAGGCATCTGCAGAAAGTCGGCAGCTCCGGGCATCACGGATTTCCTGTCGCGATGGGCGACGCTACAACGGCCGAGAAAATACCCATGGCTATACTCATTCTTGTAATTATAACTATGGGTGTGTGGCCTTCGCTGCTGCTTAGGGTTGTAAATCCGGCTGTCATTGAACTGGTCGGCAGGATCGGAGGATTGTTTTAATGGACATCAGCCTTTTAAAACTTGAACTGATATTAAGCGGGCTTATCGGCCTTATTTTTGTCCTGGACCTTCTGTCCGGCAGCAAAAAGATCGTCCGTTACGCCGCCGTTGCAGGAAGCCTCGGTGTTTTTATAGCCTCCCTGTTTATTCGGCAGACAGGCGATGCCTTCGCGGGGGCCTTTATTTCCGACGGGCTGAGCCTGATATTTAAATCGCTTTTTCTGCTGAACGCCTTTATTGTTTCAATGCTGTCGCTTGGATTTCTGGAAAAGAACGGCCGTTATACGGGCGAGTATTTCACGCTGATATTTTCTTCCACGCTCGGCATGCTGCTTCTTGCCTCAAGCGGCGAGTTGATAACATTTTACATCGCACTGGAACTTCTTTCCATCAGCTCTTATGTCCTGAGCGCTTTCCAGAAATCGGAGCAGAAGTCCTCCGAAGCCGGAATGAAGTACATGCTGCTGGGCGCGCTTGCCTCGGGTATGCTGCTTTTCGGCATGAGCCTCGTTTTCGGCGCCACCGGTTCTCTTAAGTTTTCCGGCATAGCCGCCTCTCTGTCCTCGGGAAGCGTTCCGCCGATAGCCTATGCCGGTATTGTGCTTATAGTTGTGGCGATGAGCTTTAAGATAGCGGCCGTGCCTTTTCACATGTGGGTGCCTGATGTATACGAGGGCGCTCCCTCACCCGTGGCCGCGTTCTTTTCGGTCGGCACGAAGATGGCCGGATTTGCCGTGCTCATGAGGCTTTTTCTGACTGCTTTCGGAAACCTGCGAAGCGAGTGGGGAATTCTTATGGCGGTATTAAGCGCGGCGACCATAATCATCGGCAACCTGCTCGCGATACCCCAGACCAATATAAAGAGGTTTATGGGGTATTCAAGCATAGCCCAGGCGGGTTTTGTGCTCATCGGCCTTGCGATGGCCACGGTGACGGGGCTTGCTTCCTCGGTTTTTTACCTGGCCGGCTACCTTTTCGCGAACCTCACGGCTTTCGGCGTCATCATAATAGTGGGCAGCCGCGTTGAGGGCGACAATATAGACGATTACAGCGGTCTTGCCAAACGCTCGCCCTTTCTATCGCTTGCTCTTTTGATCTCCCTTATGTCGCTTGGCGGCGTGCCTCCGCTGGTAGGATTTTTCGGGAAATTATATATTTTTGTAGGAGCTTTTGAGAACGGCTTCGCGTGGCTTGTGGCGCTCGGCGTGCTGATGAGCGTCGTCTCAATTTACTATTATCTTATGGTGCTCAAAAGAGTCTATATAGTGCCGTCGCCTGATACCTCGCCTATAAAACTCACTTTCTGGGAGAAGGCCTCGCTTTCAATATGCCTTGCCGGAACGCTCGGCTTCGGTTTGCTGCCACTTCCGCTTTTCAACGAAATATTGTCCTCTGTCAGAATTTTCCTTCAGTAATTTTCGCGGGCCCTGATGATAAAACAAATAATTGATTCCATCTTCGCCGGAAATCTCCGCGGCTTTAAGCCATCGCCGCGCGGTTGGGTAGAGTCACGGGATCCTTCAAAGATCCGGATGCTTTATGTCCATATACCGTTTTGCGAGGAGCTCTGCCCCTTCTGCTCGTTTCACAGGGTAAAGGCGTCAGACGGAGAAATAAAGCGGTATTTTAACGCTTTGCGAAGCGAGATAAAGTTTTATTCGGAGCGGGGTTTCAGGTTCACGGAAGTTTATTTCGGAGGCGGGACGCCTACTATAGACGCGCGCGAGCTTTGTTTAACGATAGAACTTATCCGTTCGCTTTTCCCGGCCAGGGAGGTCTCGCTTGAGACTAACCCCAACGGGCTTGACGGCGCCACGCTCGCTTTGCTTGCCGATTCCGGCGTGGACAGGCTTTCTGTCGGAGTTCAGAGTTTTGATGACAGCCTGCTTAAAAAAATGGACAGGTATAAGAAGTACGGGAGCGGAGCTGAAATCAGAGAGAGGCTTGCTTTCGCCTCAGGCAGGTTCCGCACGCTCAATGTGGATATGATGTTTAATCTGCCGGGCCAGACGCGGCAATCGCTTGAGCGGGATATTGATATTCTGCTCGCTCTTGCCCCGGATCAGATAACTTTTTACCCTTTGATGGCCGAGCCGTCGGTAAGAGATAAGCTATCAGGCTCCTTTGGAGGTATTAAGAATGAAAATCTCAGGCAATACTATAATATGATACTTTCCGGAATGAGCGGAAACTACACCGCAGGCACGGCCTGGTGCTTTTCGCGGAAAGACGCTATGATTGACGAATATATAGTAAAAAATGAGAGTTATGTGGGCATCGGCAGCGGGGCTTTCAGCTATGTTGAAGGCGCGATGTACGCGTCCACATTTTCAATAGAGGAATATATCCGGCGCATTGAAAGAAGCGCCGGCGGCATAACGCATTTCAGGGAAATGACTCTAAAACAGCGGATAGGCTACGATTTTATGGTTAAACTTTTCAGCACAGAGTTAGGCCTGAGCGAGTTATGGAAAAAATATGGTTTTTCGTCGTTGCTGCTGCTGCCGGAATTCGCCGCCCTGTGCCTTATGGGGGCTTTTCGTTTTCACGGCCGTTTTATAAGGCTTTCACGGAGAGGAATGTATCTCTGGGTTTTAGTGATGTCCGGATTTTTTAACGCCATTAACTCGCTCCGCGCTCAAATGCGCAGAGACTCCGGTATAATCTCCTGAGGCCATGCGGGGTATACATCTTCCGCGGGGATTGCGGTCACAACCGATCAGGCGCAATATTCTCCGTCAAACATTGTCCGCCACGCAAGAATTAGTCAGGAAAACCTCATTTTGCAAACACTCCATAAATTTATATAATCACTTGGCCGTTTCCAAACCCGAATTACACCCCCGGGGTGTAATTCGGTTATCTGACGCGTTTCGCTCGCAACGACGGTTTGTTTTGAGTCGTCATACCAGCGGACAGACTGTGTCGTAACTGCCATTAACGAGGGCTTTGAGCTGTTGTCATGCTGAACGCAGTGAAGCATCTCTACGGTAACAATAACTTCGCGATCCTTCTCTCCCTTCGGGAGATCAGGATGACGGCGCTCTACGGAACGCGCAGCAAGCTGCGCAGCTACAAAACCAAACAACTGCGAGATTGCTTCGTTCCTCGCAATGACAGGCTTTTTATGTGTCGTCATACCAGCGGAAGCTGGTATCCAGACAGACTGAACATTTTAAAGCTTTAAGCTGTAAGTTGTAAGTGAACGGCGGACTTCTTTGGTGTCAAATTGCTTTCAAAAGGGAGATAGGATATGCCGCAAACAAGCGACAGGCTTGGGAAATTCACTGAATCGGTAATAAGGTCCATGACGAGGCTTTCAAACAAATACGGAGCGGTCAATCTCTCTCAGGGTTTCCCTGACTTTGATCCGCCGGAGCCTCTTCTGAAGGCTCTGGAGAAAGCCGCTCTTAAAGGCCCTCACCAGTACGCCGTTACCTGGGGAGCTGAGAATTTCAGGAAAGCGCTGGCCTTAAAACATCAGAAATTCTCCGGCACCGCGATAAATCCCGAGACAAATATTGTCGTAACCTGCGGAAGCACGGAGGCCATGATGGCCGCTATGATGGCCGCCTGCAACCCCGGGGATAAGGTCATCGTTTTTTCGCCGTTTTACGAAAACTATGTGGCTGACGCGGTTCTGTCAGGAGCCGAAGCGATATATGTTCCTCTCTATCCTCCTGATTTCGGGTTTGACCGCGAGGAGCTTAAGAGAGCTTTCCGGAAAGGCCCCAAAGCAATAGTGCTTTGCAACCCTTCAAACCCCACCGGCAAGGTATTCAACAAAGAAGAGCTTGAGTATATCGCTTCTTTAGCCATGGAATATGACACTTTTGTTATCACCGACGAGGTTTATGAACACATCGTTTACGAGCCGAACAATCACCTGTATATGTCAGCGCTCCCGGGCATGTTTGAAAGGACTATTGTTTGCGGTTCTCTGTCTAAAACCTACGCGATAACAGGCTGGCGGCTGGGTTATATATTGGCTTCGGAAAAAATTATCAACGCCGCGCGCAAGGTCCATGATTTTTTAACGGTTGGAGCCGCGGCGCCCCTTCAGGAGGCCGCCGTGACCGCGCTCGGTTTTCCTGAGAGTTATTATGGGGAGCTTAAGGCTAAATACACCGGCTTAAGAGATATTTTTCTGGGGCATCTGGACAGGGCGGGACTAAAGTACTCAAAGCCCCAGGGGGCTTATTATGTGCTGGTGGATATAGAGCCTCTGGGCTGGAAAGACGATGTGAAATTTTCCGAGTGGCTGGTAAAGGAAATCGGAGTGGCCGGCGTGCCAGGTTCAAGCTTTTTTCATGAGCCCGTAAAAAATCTCATCAGGTTCCATTTCGCTAAAAAACGCGAAACTTTAGACGAGGCGGGAAATAAACTGATGAAGCTTAAGTCAATTGCTTAGTAAGATTTACTTTACCGTTGTAAATTCGGACGAAGGAACCTTGCATATCGGGCAGTATTCAAAATCAATGGTTTTCACCAGATTGCCGCAAACCCTGCAGACATAGAAACCCGCCGAAGGCTGTTTCCAGGAAGCGAGATTGTTTTGAGCTTCAATAAAAAGTTTTTTGCGCCCCGCGCCTACCTTTATCGCAGAGTTAAATCCTAAGACGGCCCCGCGGATGTCGTCTTTGCCGGCTTGGGAAAGGAATCCCGGATAAAGAGATGCCGTTTCGTAATTCTCCAGTTTTATAGCTTCCGCGATATTTTCCTTTGTGCTCCTGACGGTTTGCTTCCTGATATCGGCTTTCGGTGTATCTCCGAGGCTTTTGATAAGCTCGGCGCGTTTGGCGGCGTGGACTTCTTTTGACAGCGCGGCAGCTTTAAAAAGCTGAGCCGCTTTAAGGAAGCCTTCCTCTTCGGCTTTAGCCGCGAAGGCGAGATATTTCTCCCTGGCGTTCAGTTCGCCGTTATAGGCTGTCATAAGGTTGCCGAGGGTCGCGGAAACTTTGAGTTCCTGTTCCTCCGAGGTTTGGATCACTGCCTTCTGTGCCGAGAGGCAATACCCAGACATTAATAAAAGTAAAAGCCCTGCCGCTGACGCCGTTTTTAAGATTTCGCGCATAAAACCTCCGTTTAGCCGACAATGACCACTACATTCAATCACTTTTGCAAAAGTATTTCAAGGACTACCGGCAGGGCGGCGCGGTGAAGCCTGCCGTCATCCAGGAAATGTTTAGTCTCGCGGAGAAAAATCACCCGTCTTTGGACGGGTGAAGAATGCTTCGCATTCGCCTGGGAGGACGGCTGATTAAATATGTCTTGGTATGAGCCGTCACTCTGGGATCCGGAATTTTAAAGTTCTTTCAGAAAGAAACAAAGTCGCGGGGCTGCTGCCCCTGCGCCCCGTTCTAACTTTCTTTGGGTGCGCAAAGAAAGTTAATAAAGAAACGCACACCGCGAGCCATTCGCAAAAGTATTTTGGCAGTCTTGCAAACTCCCTGCCTTGTCGGCAGGTCAAACAGGCAAGACTGAAAGCCACCAAAAATACTTTTGCTCTTAACCGGCTCGGAACGGGTGTAACGACGCAAAAAAGTCCGCCGTTCACTTACAACTTTCAGCTTACAACTTAAAATGTTCAGTCTGTGTGGATACCAGCTTCCGCTGGTATGACGACAAAAAGTAGCTGCGCAGCTTGCTGCGCGTTCCGTAGAGCGCCGTCATCCTGATCTCCCGAAGGGAGAAAAGCAATCTCGCTTTTCCGTCGGGAACGACGAGATTGCCGTGTCGTTGCACTCCTCGCCCTCCACAAAAGCTTTGGCGGGCAGGCAAAGACGGACTGAAACACTTTTTCAACAGACTCAACTTAAAACTTACAACTTAAAACTTATAACTTATTACTTGAAACGCCTGATGGGTGAAATCTTCACCGTCAGATCCTGGGGATTATCTGTGGATTAGGATGCAATCAGGGAATTGACTCCGGATTGAGATAATTTGTACAATAGCCGGACGCAGACGACTTTTGATTCAGGGAGGCATGTAAATGAAATTACTTCTTGATTTTCTTCCGATAGCGCTTTTTTTCGCGGCCTTTAAATTTAAGGGAATATATTTCGCTACAGCCATAGCCATAGCGGTTTCATTCGTGCAAATAGCCGTCACCTATGCCCTGAAGCGAAAAGTTGAGCCTATGGCCCTTATCGGGCTGGGCGTACTTTCAGTTTTCGGCGGGTTTACCCTGCTTCTGCATAACGAGATGTTTATCAAATGGAAGCCGACTATACTTTACTGGATTTTTGCCGCTATATTGTTTTTCGCTCAGCTTTTGTTTAAGAAGAATCCGCTCAAAGCGCTGCTCTCTTCCCAGATGGCGCTGGCTGATGACATCTGGAACAGGCTTAATATAGCCTGGGCGGTCTTTTTTTCTGCGTTAGGTTTTCTAAACCTTTTTATTGCTTATCATTTTTCCACCGGCACCTGGGTGAATTTTAAGCTGTTCGGCCTTTTAGGCTGCACGCTGACATTCCTGATAGCACAGGCCATATACCTTTCGCCTCACCTTGAAAAAGAAAATATAAAAGAGCAGGATAAATAGTTCGTCTGTAATCATGGCTATTAAAAAGCCGGCCAGGATCAGGCACAATAAGCCTTCAAACAACAAGTATGTGTATATGGGGCCTTCCGGCATACACGATAAAGGGCTTTTCGCCCGCGCGGATATTGCTCAGGGCGCCGAGTTGGTTGAATATGACGGCCCGAGGCTTCCACGCGAAGACGGAGAACGGCTGGCGGCCGAAGGGAACGCTTACATATTCGCCTTTAATTCAAAATTATGTATTGACGGCAGCGTTGCGTGGAATCTCGGGCGTTACGCCAATCATTCGTGCAGCCCCAACTGTAAGAGCATAAAAGTCAACGGCAGGATACTGCTCAGAGCCCTCAGGGATATAAAAAAGGGCGAAGAAATTACCTACGATTACGGGTACGATTTTAAAAATTACACGGAGAACCCTTGCAAATGCGGCGCTCCGAACTGCCTGGGCTATATCGTGCCGTCGCGGTACGAGGGCAGTATAAGAAAAGATATATAATTCTTTTTCGCGCGAAAATATTGTATAATGCGCTGGAAAGCATCGGCCTGATTCAATGAACGCTGTAACGGGATCTATGGCGCAAATCAAAAAAACAAAAAAAATCCGTTTTTCTTTTCCCGCGGCCGTTTCTCTGGCGGCGGCCTTATTGTTCCTGCTTTTCACTCCTTCGTTTTCATCACAAAAACCGACCGCGCTGTTCCTGGTTAATTCCGAGCCCGCCACGCACCTTTACTCCATGGGCGATATTTTTTCAAGCGGAAGCTTTGAAGACGCCTTTTCCAATCCCTGGATGCTCGGCCTTGCGGCGGTGCCGGGCGCTTCCCTGGCTCACTGGCCCGGAATGATATCCAAATCAAACTATAATTTCGCAGGTGTCGTGCTCCCGCTGAAGAAACACGGAGCTTTCAGTGTCAATTATCTGAGCTATGATGTAGGCGAGGAACTCCTGTATGAATTAGACGGGACCTCAAAGAGCGTAAAACTTGAGGACGATAAAATGTATTCGTTCGGTTACGGTTTTCCTCTGAGCGAGAAGTTTTTCGCCGGCTTTCAGGCAAAATACCTTCAGAGCGTGCTGGCGCAGGATTACACCGCAAGCGCCGTTCTCTGCGATGCGGGTTTAATGTTTAACACGCTGAACGCGGCGCACACGGCCGGCCTGTCTTTGAAAAATTACGGTCAGAAATTGAAATATTTAAGTATTGAGGAGCCGGTTCCCGCGCAGGCGGAAGCGGGTTATACCTATAACGGCGCCAAATGGACCGTGGGTTTTTCATATTATTATATTTTAGACGCCTCCCAGGGCGGAATATCAGCCGGGATAGAATACAAGCCAAAAATAAAATTAATCAGGCTTCGCGGCGGGGGAAAGCAGGTCGGCGGCGACATGAAATATTACGCGGGCCTCGGCATAAACATCGGCAGGGTGGATTTCAATCTTGCCTACCAGATAATTTCTTCCGAGAAAGTTTCCCAGGAGATGCCCGTTATGTTTTCGCTAAACTGGTTCTGGGGCGCTCGTGACGAGAAAAGCCTCTCAAAAGCCTATGCCGCCAGGGGTATGAAGAAAAGGGCCAAAGAGGTTGCCATCAGGGATAGAGAGGATAATCTTGACAGGAAAGGCCGTTTCGGAGCAAGTGACTCAAACTGGTGGAAAAACAGGCTGATTAAATGAAAATGAAAAAATTATTTTTTGTGTCGCTTATGCTCTCCGCGTGCGCGGGCCTTCTTTCCGCGGCGACTACCGCTAATTACGACTGGATAAAGCTGTCGGGCGCCTCAGTCGCCCACACCATGCTGCTGGCTCTGGATTCTACCGGCAACCCCTGCGTTTTTGACGGCACCGATCTTACTATTACGCAGTATGACGGCGCAGGAACCAGGCTGTGGGGAAAAAGCATTTCTTCCTCCACTATAACCGGGACCGGAATTCACATAGATAAAACAAACGGGTTTATATACATCTGCGGTTATTCGGATGTGGGTTTCGTGGAAAAATACGATTCCCTCGGCAATATCCTCTGGTCTACAGCCACCGCGCGCTCCTTCCCGTACGCGGTTTCAAGCGACAGCGACGGCAACTGCATAATAGCCGGCTTCAGCTACGGGGTTTCAACCGGAACTTACGGTTATGTCATGAAAGTTGATTCCGCCTGCGCCAAACTTTGGGACAGTCGTTTTGAAATAGGTACTGCCGGCGGCGATTCCGAGGCCAAGAAAGGAGTAAATGACATCGCGGTGGAGCCTGACGGCACTATCTACTTATGCGGCACGACGGCCGCGAGTATAGACGGCAACGCTTACGCGTATACCCAGCAGCAGTACTACGACGGGTTTGTCATGAAGTACACGAAGGCCGGTGTCCGTTCCTGGACTAAGCACATTGGCACCGAGTACAAGGAATACGCGAAGAATATTCTTTCCGACGGGGCCGGTAACGCCTATGTCGCGGGCATTTCTTACGGGGATCTTGACGGCAATGCTCATCCGGGAGGCCAGGATGTATTTGTATGCAAGGTTGATTCAAACGGAACTAAGAGCTGGACGAAAATGTTTGGGACAAGAGATGACGAAGACGAGTGGGGCCTTGCTTTTGATCCCGACGGTAATATTATAGTGGCCGCGGTAAAAAAGACCGGAAAGGAAGAAAATACCGCGGAGTTTTATTACACCCTGCAGTTTGCCGGTTTTAACGCTCAGGGCGATAACACCTGGACCAAGAATTTGTATTACGGCGACCATGTCAGCGTTTACGGCATGGAAACATATAACGCCTATCTTTACATGTCCGGCAACTACAGCGGGACCGTGGAGGGGTTTACTACCGGTTCCGGGTATAATCTTATCATGCGGTGCCTGATGAAAGAAAAGAGTTCCATATTGGCGAAACCAGCGGAAATGAAGGTGTATCACGGTATATTTAAGCCGGGTTTAAGCGAAACCTGCCAGTTAAACTATACGCTGACGGATTCCAGCGAGATAAATGTTTATGTTTATGACAGCCTCGGAACAAGAATCAGAGAACTGTTCTCCGGAACCGCGAATGAAGGGGTTAACAGTATTTTGTGGGACGGCAGAGACGACAACGGGGAACTGGTGGCAAGCGGAGTGTATGTCATCCGCGCCGAACCCAGCACGGAACAGAAAAAAGTAGTGGTAATAAGGTAATTAAACGATAAAAAATACCTTTAGGCAGGCATTGCCGTGAGGTATTTTTTTTACTTTGGCCGGGAGTTTAACCCGTATTTTGCAGATGTTAATTTCTTCCGTGGCCGTGAGAACTTCTGCGGGGTTTAAAAGAGTTACGGCCTCTCGGGTTACCGCGTCCGTGTTCCTGGCTTGAACGGGCAGCGGACGGCCCGTAAGAGAATATTTCGTCGGGAACCGAGGGGTGCTTTGATATGGGTATGTTTTTTCTTATAATTTTTTCAATGCTTTTTACATCGCTGCCCTGATCCGGAGTTGCCAGAGAGATGGCGTGGCCGGCGCGCCCGGCTCGTCCCGTACGCCCTATGCGGTGCACATAATTCTCCGGGTCGTCAGGAAGGTCGTAGTTTATGACCAGCTCAATACCCGTCACATCAATTCCTCTGGCGGCGATATCGGTGGCTACCAGCACTCTGAATCTGCCCGACTTAAACCCTTCCAGCGCTTCTTTTCTCTGATTAAGCGAGCGGTCCGCGTGAATTTCGGCGGCATGCTGGCGCATTTTTTTGAGAGTTTCCGTGACTTTGCGGGCGCCCCTTTTAGTTCTTGTAAATAATAGAACCGAACCGGAATACTGCTCCAGCAGTTTGCCTAAAAGTTTGCTCTTGTGTTCCTTCTGCACAACGAATATTTCCTGCGATATGCCTTCGGCGGTCGTACCCTGGGGAGCTATTTCAGTACGGACCGGCAGTTTCATGTGCGCGGCCGCTATGCTTGTGATTTTTGCCGGCATGGTCGCCGAGAAAAGCATGGTCTGGCGGTCTTTCGGAATTAGTTTTAGGATTCTTTCAATCTGGGGCGCGAAACCCATATCCAGCATGCGGTCCGCTTCGTCAAGCACCAGCGTGTGGACATCGTCAAGCCTTACCCGGTGCTGGCCGACATGGTCAATAAGCCTGCCGGGAGTGGCGACCAGAATTCGCGGGTTTTTTCTCAGCTGCATTACCTGCAGAGTCATGGATTCGCCGCCAATAAGCACGACCGTTTCCATTGAAAATATGTGAGTGAATTTTTTAAGGGTTTCGTCTACCTGTATGGCGAGCTCGCGGGTGGGAACCAGTACCAGTCCCCGTCCTTTAAGCTGGGCCAGGCGCTGAATAAGAGGAATTCCAAAGGCTATAGTCTTGCCTGTCCCGGTCTGGGCGATGCCCACGATGTCTTTGCCTTCCACGGCAAACGGGATCGCTTTTCTCTGAATTGGGGTTGGTTCTTTAAAGCCGAGTTTCTCAAGCACTCCGAGTATTCCCGGGGCTATGCCAAGTCCGTAAAAACCGTCATTAGTGTTATTATTCATACGCACATTATACGCTTTAATACGCGCGATGTAAAGCAATAAACTATTTTTGCGGTGATAAGATGTAAGTGATAAGGGGTAGGCGGTAAGTGGTAAGTGAACGGCGGACTTTTGTGTCGTTACACCCTTTCCCAGCAACAGAGATCCTTCTCTCCCTTCGGGAGATCAGGATGACGGACTTTTTCTGTGTCGTCATACCAGCGGAAGCTGGTATCCAGACAGACTAAACATTTTAAGTTAGAAGTTTTAAGTTGTAAGTGAACGGAGGACTTTTGTGTCGTTACATCCCTTCCGAGCCGATTATGAGCAAAAGTATTTTTGGAGGATTTCAGTCTTGCCTGTTTGACCTGCCGACAAGGCAGGGAGTTTGCAAGACTGCCTAAAATACTTTGCGAGTGGCTCGCGGATCGCGTTTCTTTATGTGGCGGCCCAATGGTTTAAATAAAACCAGCCGACCTCCCAGGCGAATGCGAAACATTCTTCACCCGTCTTTGAC